>VFQQ010000119.1_pt1 | contig 202708 bp, 173 predicted proteins | sample 3512341 | NCBI WGS metagenome assembly VFQQ01 (sample SAMN10412373, study PRJNA504923) | tailings metagenome | isolation source: Relicate 2 Philex TSF1 revegetated site | place: Philippines: Tuba, Benguet | collected 2017-08-29 | reverse complement strand
CCTACGCCACTTGGTGGATCCGCCAGGCCATCACGCGTTCGATCGCCGACCAGGCCCGCACCATCCGCATCCCGGTGCACATGATCGAGACCATCAACAAACTGATGCGCGTGCACAAGCAGCTCCAGCAGGAGCTCGGCCGGGATCCCACGCCGGAGGAGATCGCCGAGGAGATCCATCTGCCCATCGACCGCGTGCGCACCGTGCTGCGCATGGCCCAGCAACCGGTTTCTTTGCAGACCAAAGTCGGCGAGACTGAGGGCGACACCGAATTCGGCGACTTCATCGAGGACAAGGAGGCTTCCAACCCGATGGAAACCACAGCCATGAACCTGCTGCGTGACAAGCTGCGCGACGTGCTCGACACGCTCAATCCCCGCGAACGCGAGGTGCTCGAGCAGCGTTTCGGGCTTGCCGACGGCTCCGGCCGCACCCTGGAGGAAGTGGGCCGCCAGTTCAGCGTCACCCGCGAGCGCATCCGCCAGATCGAGGCCAAAGCCCTGCGCAAGCTTCGCCACCCCACCCGCATCCGCAAACTTGGCGGGTTCTTCGGGGGCAGTTGATAAGTCGTCCGGTGCTTTCACGAAGTGAAGCCCAATAGCCAGCGCGCGCGTATGGCAGGACATGCACGACTCCCCTCACTCGGTCTGGCTGGTCACCGGATGCGGCGGCGGCTTGGGCCGCGCCATCGCCCAAGAAGCCCTTGAGCGGGGACACCGCGTCGTCGCCACCAGCCGGCGGGTGGAAGGTTTGCACGAATGGGAGGAAGCATGGCCGGAAAGCTGTCGCCTGCTGCCCTTGGATGTCACCGCGCCCGATCTGGAGGAGTTGGTGGCGCGCGCGGTGGCGTGCTTTGGCCGCGTCGATGTCCTCGTCAACAATGCCGGCTTTGGCCTCGTCGGCGCGTTGGAGGAATGCGCGCTCGAGCAAATCCGGCGCAATATGGAGACCAACTTTTTCGGCCCGCTGCGCCTGATGCGCGCGCTGCTACCGGTCATGCGCGGCCAGGGCGGCGGGCACATCGTCAACATCAGCGCGGCGGCGGCGATTGCGAATTACCCCGGCTTCAGCGCTTATGGCGCGGCCAAAGCCGCGCTGGAGTTCGCCAGCGAGTCCGTGAAAGCGGAGGCGGCGGCGTTTGGCGTGAAAGTCACTCTGATCGAACCGGGACCCTTCCGCACCGGCTTCATCGGCCGCTCCCTGGAGAAAGCCGAGTCCGAAGTCGAAGCCTACGCCAACTCATCGGGCCGCTTCCGCCAGATGCTGGAGCGCATGGACGGCAAACAAACCGGCGACCCGGTGAAGGCGGCGCGCTTGATAGCGGACCTCGTCGAGCGCGGGCATTCTGGCCTGCGCGTGCCGCTGGGTCGTTATGCGGTGAAAAAGCTGAAGGACCGCGCGGCGAATCTGCTGCGGGAGGTGGAAGCCATCGAGACGGAGGCGGCGGCAACGGACTTTTCCGCGTGAGAGCGCGCCGGAGGGTAGGGCGCGTTGTTCGTCTGCATTTGGCTCATCCACTTCGGAGTTCTCGAAGACACGCGGGGGCGCTTGCGCTCCCCGAATGAGAGTCTGTGTTCCCGATAAATCGCCTAAGACAAAATAGTGATAGGTGGATGACAAATCAGGAAGGAGAGAGGATGGCGAGGGATGGGAAGTAAGTGCGGAGGTAGCCGCGATCTAGGGCGGCGAGACGATCCACCTGGACACTGGCGTGCGCGGCGATGAGGAGGTCCGGAATGAGGTTGAGGCGCGGCCCGCCACTGCGGCGGTAGCGCAGGAAGATCTGGCCGGCGAGGTGAGCGGGCGGGTGTGATGGGTTCATAAATGATGTGCAAGAGATCCAAGTCCGCCTGGGCCGCTTCCGCACTCGGATGTGCGATCGAATATTCGGCAAAGGCGACGGGGGAGATCAGCACTTCTCCTTCCTGCGCGGCTGCTGCGAGGCCCTCCCGCCAGACTTCCCAGCCGGATTGTTTGCGGGCGAGAAGGAGGAGGACGGAGCTATCGAGGGCGGTGCGCATGGGGTGAGGATTCAGCGCGTGGCGCTGGCAGGCATCTCGACGGGGTCACGCAACTCATCCAACAATCTAATATAGAAGACTGCCACGCAACTGAATTCACCCCGCCGCCGCCGCAACCACCTGAATGCCTCCGCCCCGTTCAAGGTCGGTGATAAAATCCGCGCCACCGGTCATTTTGGCCGCCACAGTTACGAGCCGGGGCGCACCTACACGGTGACCACGGTGGACTGCGGCGACAACACTTTGAAAGCGCGTGACGCGCAGGGCGAGGAGGGCAACTGGATCAAGTGGGCGGATTGCCAAAAGTTCAGCGACATCGGCTGGCACTGGCTCAAAACCGTGCTGCCGGCGGAGGCGCTCGATCTGCTGTCGGCCTTCGACGGACTCGAAAACCTGTCTCTGCGCGAGGACATTCGCAATCGCCTGGTGCTGCAAATCCCGTCCCTGCACGACAAGATTCTGGCGGTGCAAAGCACGCTGGAGACCGCGCCGCTGAGCGAGGTGGGCGAAGACGCGTCGCCAAATGGGACGCCGCCGCATTTCAACTCCGATCTCGAAGACTTCGAGAAGGAACTGCAAGACCTGGGGGACTTCGACTGACTGCGGCTGCCCGGCCATCCCCGAGCGCCTAATTCAAAAATAATCGAACCATGACACCACAATTAGAAGGCGCGGCCATTATCATAGCACTCGTTTCACTTATTGGCTTCGTTTACTTGATCCAAACCAAGCCGGTTAAAATGGCGCTCAGCTTTCTTGGACATGTGATTGGCGTGGTGTGTGCGGTGGCTTTCGTGCTCATCCTTTTGTGTGTGATTGCGTTTTTGCTCGCTACCAAACCCTAAATTGAAGGTCCCATCTCCGAAAACGGTGCCGCACCGTACCCGGCGGCGCTTGAGCATCGTGCCGCTCCACCTTTTTACCTCATAACGTCCCCAACCAAACCCCCAGCCCCCTCTCATTTTTCACGCTCATGTCTTACTCGATTTTGTTGAAAGGGTTCACCCCCGCAGCCGCCACTCGTGTTGGCGCGCAGTTGATTGTGACCACCCGGAGGCGGGTCGCGAGGTCTATCAATTGGCCCAGCAGCGCGGCCTGCGCCTGGTGACGTGGGAGCAGTTCCGACGCAAAAAACTGGAGCCGAACACGGACGGAGGCGCTCTGCTGGCTTCCGCCTCGGATCCAGTCGCTGATGGAGGCCCGGAAGGAAACACCGCGCCGCGCGTGCTGCCGCTGCTTGAGCGCGGAGAAAACGGGTGGCGTGTGCTGGACCAAGTCATGCCCAGCGCAAGCTCACCGGTGCCGACGACGGAGCGTGGTCTGGTGCCCGGAGCGGACCGCTTTCGCCATGTTTGTTTTGACCAACCGTTCGCCGACACGCTGCGTGCGGTCTGCATTGGCGCGGCGGAAGATCTGCCGGTGGCCTTGGAGGGGGACACTTCGGCGTCGAAAACCACGGCGGTGCTGTATTTGGCTCATCTGCTGGAGCAGCCGGTGCTGCGTTTCAATCTGAATGGTCAGACCGACACCGGGGAGTTGGTGGGGCGCTATGTGCCGGGCAGCGTGACGGATGCGCTTGACGTGGAGGAACTGCGCCGTCACGCGGCCCTGCTGCGCTCCGAAAGCCGTGAACTGCTCGAACTGGCGGGTGCGGAGAACCGTGGTTTGACACCGTTGGAGGCCATGCTGCTGGCGGCGCGTGAGGGATTGCCGGCGGTGGGATGGCGCTTTCAGGAAGGCTGCCTGCCGCGCGCGGCGCGACGCGGTTTGTGGCTGCTGCTGGACGAGATGAATCTGGCGGAGCCGCAAGTCCTGGAGCGCCTCAACCCGGTACTGGAACAACCACGCACGCTGGTGCTGAGCCAGGAGATCGCGAACCAGGCGAGTGAGACGTTCCACGTTCTCAAAGGTGATCTGGTCCGGGCCAAAATGGAACACCCGCCACCCGGCCAGCCCGGCCTCCAGATCGTTGATGGACGCGCCGCCTCGCGCGCGCCCACCCTGTGCGCAACCTGCGGTAGTCTGTCTCGCCTCACGCCAGTCGGCGCGGTTTGGCGCCCGTTGACCCAGATGCCGCCCTCGATCTCGATCAACACACGGGCCTGCAAATGGGCAAAATCGGCTCTCCAACGTCGCTCGGTGTGGAAGCGATACTCCCTCTCCAGGGGCGGGCCATCAATGGCCTTGCAGAGCATCAGGAAGCGGTCTTCAAGACGGGAGGGCGAGTGCGGAGCACGATAGCGCCGGCGGGGCATGGTCTGCGTGGGGCGTCAAATGGGGCCACTCAAATTGCCAATTCTGCGTTTGCAGAATTTCTGTTTTTCTGCTATGTTTTTTGTGATGAAAGCTACGCTCAATGTTACCGAGCGAGGGGTCGTCTCTCTGCCCGCCAAGATGCGCGCACTCTTGGGCATCCGCGGCAAGGATGTCCTCCTCGCCGAAACGACCCCCGAAGGCATCCTGCTTCGGCCCACGGTGACTTTGCCAGTCGAGCTTTACACGCCTCAGCGCCTCAAAGAATTCGAAGCCGAAGAAGCCGCCCTGGCCAAAGCCCTCAAACAGAAAAAGCGCTGAGGCTTCATGCGCATTTTCCTGGATGCCAACATCCTATTCGCCGCCGCACGCGCGGAGGGTGCCGTTCGCGCCTTGCTCAGCTTGTTGCAAGAAGCTGGCCATGCCTGCTGCGTTGACGGCTACGTGCTGGAGGAGGCACGCCGAAATCTGCTCGCCAAGTCGGCTTCAGGTCTCATCTGGCTGGAGGATTCGATGACTGAATTCCAGGTTCAGCCCATCCGGCTGCGGGACAAAGAGTTGGATGCTCGTTTGCCAGTGGTCGAGAAGGACCAACCCGTGCTCGCCGCTGCAATTGCGGCAGGTTGCCACTATTTGGTGACAGGCGACCGCACCCACTTTGGCGCGCTGTTCGGACGTTCGTTTCAGGGTGTGAAAGTGCTGTCTCCGGCACAGCTTGCAGAAGAACTTCTCTGATCGGCCCCAAAATCACAGCTGCTTCATCTGCGCCGCGTCCTCGACCTGACTTTCGATTTCATGGATGATTTTAGCCGTAACTGCCCGGTGCGGTAGCCGGGCGGCCGTTGTCTCTTGGGCCGAGGCCAATGAGACAAGGCACGGCCTGACGTGCCCAGGCCTCGGGGCCGGGGTAGTCGCCCGCGCTGGCACCGAAGCAACTGCGCAGCATTGCGGTGTCGATAATCCCCGGGTTCAGGGGCACGATGGCCACTTTGCCTCCCGTCTCCTGAGCCGCCGCCATGGACAGGCCTTCGATGGCGAATTTGGTGGCGCAGTAGGGGGCCACCTCCGGCGAGGTGGAGCGGCCCCAACCGGAGGAAAAGTTCACAATCACGCCGCGTCCACGCGTCAGCATGGCGGGCAGCAGATGGCGCATGACCGAGGCGGGGCCCTTGATGTTGACATCGATCACTTGGGAAAACTCCGGCGCGCTGATTTCCCAAAGTGCCGCACTGCGGTTGATCAGGGCGGCATTGTTCAGCACCAAATCGGGCGCGCCGAAGCGTTCCAAAACTGCCCGGCAAAAGTCCGCCACTTGGGTGTCGTCCGCCACGTCGCACACTTTGAATAGGTGAGGCTCCGGGTAGGCGGCGGCCAGTTCTGCGACGGCTTCCGCCGAACGGGCGCAACCGGCAGTCCACCAGCCGAGGCGGGCAAACTCCTTCACCATGGCGCGGCCCAAGCCACGGCTGCAACCGGTGATGACGACACTTTTGGCGGAACTCATGAGTCCATGAAACGCGCGCCGGCAATGCGCGCAAGGTTCAATCCTCAACGGGGGAAGAGCGATCCGCATGAATTATCCTTGTCACCCTTCCGCCGATTTCTAAAATCCGGCCATGAGCGTGAACCCACCTTCCTCCGAAAACCCAGGTTCTTTGTCCCGTCGTGACGCCCTGCGCGCGACTCTCGCTGGCGCAGGCCTGGCAGCGATGTTCGAACCGGGGGGGGCCAGCGCGCAGACGCCCGCCGCCGCGCCTGATCCGCGCCGCGGCTCGACGAAAAAGTACGACATGTTGAAGTCCATCAACTTGTGGGCCTTTCCGTACCCGGATCGCATGAGCCTGCGCGAGTGCCTGCAACTGGCCAAGGACGCGGGCTTTGACGGCATCGAGTTGAACTACGACCTCGACAACGATCTGTCGCCGAAACACGGCACGCGCGACTACCAGGCGATCCGCAAGATGGCGGACGAGATCGGCATTCAGATCAGCGGGCTGTGCTCGTTTTTATTCTGGCCCTATCCTTTGACGAGCAACGATCCGGCAAAACGGGAGCGCGGCATCGAGCTGGCGGGAAAAATCGCCGAGGCGGCGCACGATCTCGGGGTCGAGAACGTGCTGGTGGTGCCCGGCGCGGTGCACATCCCCTGGCGGGACGATCATGAGCCGGTGCCGAACGACGTGTGCGACCAGCGCGCACGCGAGGCGGTGGGCGAGCTGGCCAGGCAGGCGGAAAAATTGAAGGTCTGTCTGAACATCGAAAACATCTTCTTCAACGGCTACCTGATGACGCCGATGGAGATGAACGCGTTCGTGGACAGCTTCGGCAGCGAGCATGTGCGCGTGCACTTCGACACCGGCAACATCGCCATGTTCCAGTTCGCGGAGCATTGGGCCTCGGTGCTCGGCGGGCGCACCAAGAACGTGCACCTGAAGGAGTTCACCAAAAAGGGCACCGACTTCTCGCTCGAAACGTTCCGGCCGCTGCTGGACGGCACCACCGACTGGCCGGCGGTCACCGAGGCGCTGGACGCCGCCGGTTACCGCGGTTTCCTGACCTTTGAGTATTTTCATCCCTACACCCACTATCCTGAAGCGCTGATTTATCAAACCTCTGATTCCCTGGATCGCATCCTTGGACGCAAAGCCTGACCTCGAACGCCATGAACTTTTCACGCCGTCGTTTTCTCAGCCAAAGCGCGTTGGCTCTTGGCAGTGGGTTAGCTGGCGACTTGGCCGCGCAGGTGGCCGGCGAGCGCCCGCAGCAGGATGCCGCCGTCAGGGTGCTCAACCCGCGTGCTCGTGTGCCGGTGAGCATCATCATCGATGACTCGACCTGCCTGGTGAACCTGAACAAATTTGCGATCCCGCAGTTCGCCGTGGCCAATCCCGGCAAGTACGATCATTACCCGTGGCGAAGCTGGCCGGACGAGATTCCCGACAGTTTTGTGCGCAAGTTCGCGGAGTGGGCGCGCGAGAACGGGGTGAAAGGCAAATACAGCATCGTGCCTTTTCCCGCCTGCGTGGGCAGGCTTGATCGCGAGATCCCCGGCTGGACGCAGCAGGAGTTGAAGGAGAGCATTGACTTGGTGCGCAGCGACCTCCTGCCCAACTGGGACATCCATCCCGAGATGGTCACGCATACGCGGATCATCGACACCAAGACCGGGCATCCCTACCCGGAGATCAGTCCGCGGTTCATGGAGAACTGGAAGTGGTGCGGCGGGCGCAGCGTGGACGAGATCGCGGATTACATGAGCTACGCGCTGGCCATTTTGAAAAACATCGGCCTGCCGTGCGAGGGCATCACCACGCCGGGCGGCTTCGGCAGTGACGCGCGGCCGCAACTGGCCCAGGCCACGTTCGAGGCCTGTCGCTCGGTGTTTCAAACCGAGATCCCGCATTACTTTCGCGACCTGCACTCCAGCGGCGAGGCCAGCGTGGCACCGCTGGTGCAAAACGTGTCCGGCCTGGACAGCGACGATGCGCGCTGCGTGGTGCATGTGCTTGGCTGCACGGGCGACTGGACCGGTGGTTGGAATTGCATCACCCCGACTGGCGCCGATGCCTTCATCACGGCGGACGGCCAGCGCGGCCGCATGGTGGAGGTGATCCAGCGCGGCGAACCCGCCATCATTGTCTGCCACTGGACCGGCATCTATTGGAACGGCTTGGAGATCGGTTTTGAGATCTTCCGCGAGGTGGTGAAACGTTTGCACGCCACCTTTGATCACCTGCACTGGATGAAGCTGAGCGAGATCGCGCGCTACTGGGCGGCGAAAGAACTGACGACCATCGAGCGGGACGCCGCCAAGCGAACGGTCCAACTGCGGGCGCCATTCGCCTGCGAGGAGTTCACGCTGGCGCTGCCGTTTCGCGAGGGTACTCCCGTGCTCGGTGAAAAATCCCTGCGCCAGGTCGAGGGCCGCTTGCGGCTTCAGCCCGGCACTTGGTGCCGCGAGGGCGAGTCCACCCTGGTTTGCATCGCGATGCCCAAAGGCGCCACCACTCTGGCGATGCGGGTTTGAGTCGCTCAAACAGTCCGCGAGTCGGTGGTCTTTGCCAAGAGGGGCAAGCGCCACAAGTTGAGCGGGCGAAAAAACGGCCCGGATTTGACCCGGGCCGTTTCGATCAAAATGACGGGTGTTGTTTTAGAACTTGAAGGTCACCGCGCCGAGAACGCCGTGGTAGCCGTTGCCGTCCGTGTCGCCGATGGCGATGTAGCCGAGGCGGGCGCTGACGAGTTTGCTGAAGGTAAAGTCGAGGCCGGCGCCGGCGCCCCAGTTCATGTCGCTGAGGATGTCATCGCTAAAGTTCACGCCGAACTGGCCCTGCACATAGAAGCCGACGGTCTGATCGAGCGGGAACACCACGCGCACCCGTGGCGCGAGGGAGAAGACATCGTCGCGTCCAGTCAGCACCAGTCCGCGCGGTCCCAGGTAGCCATAGTCCACCTGAGTGTAGTTCATGGCCAGGGCCAGCGTGGTGCGCACGCTGTCACCCTCGTCCCATTCGTAACCGAGCTCGACATCGGCAAAGCCGCCGTTGCCGGAGAGGTCGCCAAAGCCGAAGGCCACGCCGCCGCCTGCGCCGGCAATGAAGCCAGATTCGGCGTGGGAGGTTCCAAGGGAGAGAACGGCCAGGGTGGCGCAAAGAAGTGAGATGCGTTTCATGATGAAGAGTGTGGGCTGGTGGGATGGATTCGTGGACGCGTCGAGAGCGATGTTTCGCATCGACAAGGCGATTTTTTCAAACCACCACAGAATGGTCAACATAATTTATTTTGCCTGCACGTCCTCAAACCCGCAACTGCCTCGTGAGTCCGCATGCAGGCAGGAAGGCTTTCGAGTTGGGGAGTGGGCGAGAACAGGTCCTTGCCTGTGCTGCGCATCCCCAGAGTCAATCATGCTGGCGACAATCCGCTGTTAGCTGGCGGCAGGCCTTGATCGTGTTGCGCATCAGCATCGCGATCGTCATCGGGCCGACCCCGCCCGGCACCGGGGTGATGGCGCGGCATTTGGGAGCGACCTCGTCAAAGGCCACGTCGCCGACCAACTTGTAGCCTTTTTCCGTGCCGGGCGTCTCGACGCGGTTGATGCCGACGTCGATGACCACCGCACCCTCGCGCACATGCCCGGCGCGCAGGAATTCAGGACGGCCGATGGCGGCGATGATGATGTCCGCTTGCAGCGTGATCGCGGCGAGATCGCGCGTGCGGCTGTGCGCCACGGTGACGGTGGCGTCGCCGCCGGGGCCTTTCGCCATCAGCAGCAGCGCCATCGGTTTGCCGACGATCATGCTGCGACCGATGACGACCGCGTGCGCGCCGCGCGTCTCGACGCCAGCTTCCAGTAGCAAACGCTGGCAGCCAAGCGGCGTGCAAGGCGCGAATCCGGTCGGGTCTTCGAGCGCCAGCTTGGCGACGTTCACCGGATGAAATCCGTCCACATCCTTGGCCGGATCAATGGCGCGCACGATGGCGGCCTCGTCGATGTGCGGCGGCGGCGGGCTTTGCACCAGGATGCCGTGGATGGCGGGGTCGGCGTTGAGCTGGGCGACGAGGTCCAGCAGTTCCGCTTGCGTGGTGCTGGCGGCGACCTCCTTTTTGACGCTGTGCAGGCCGAGTTCGCGGCATTTTTTGTCCTTGGAACGGACGTAGGCACGGGAAGCGGGGTCATCGCCTACGAGCACCACCGCCAGCCCGGGAGTGACCCCGCGCGCCTTGAGTTCGGCGATTTCGGCGCGGCATTCGGCGAGGACTTTTTCAGCGACTTGAGTTCCAGAGATGAGCATAACGGACGAAGGGAAGAAGAGAATGAGGGCGGGGGGATGGGGAGCTTGCGTGTCACTTGAAATCACCTTGTCTCTCCTTCTCTCCTTCTCTCATTCTCTCTGTCAAGGGCGAAGGGAGTTGGCGCAGGGCGGTTTGGAGGGTCTGGCGGTGGTGTTCGAATTCGGGCTCGCTAAGGCGGCGAGGGATGTGAAACCAGGGACCGAGTTCGATGACGACGCGCGCGCCGGGCAGCGGCAGCTCGAAGCGATCCCAGGTCTTGAACTTCAGCGAGCGACTGTAATGCACCCGCGCCGGCAGGATGGGGCAGCCGGTGAGCTGCGCCAGTTTGAGCAGGCCCGGCTGCAACTCATGGCATGGGCCGCGCGGGCCGTCCGGAGTGATGCCGACATCGGAGCCGGCCTTCAGTTGCTCCGCCAGCAGGATGAGCGCCGCCATGCCCTTCTGCGGTTTGGAGCTGGAGCCGCGCGCCGCGATCAAATCAAACTCCGCGCACACATCGGCGATGATTTGACCGTCGCCGCTCGGGCTCGTGAGCACCGTGCCATCCCGGTCCGGGAACCAGTGCTCGAACAGCCAGGGGAAAAGAAACATCTTGTTGTGCCAGAACGCCCAGATGATCTCCCCGCGGTTCGGGTCAAACACGCCGCCGGTGAGGTCCCTCACCTCGACATGCAGGGTCGCGCCGAGACCGCGCATGAACCATGCGAGCAGCTTGCCGGCGGAGCGAATGCGGATTTTGGCCACGTCAAAAAAGAGGTGCCGTGCTTCTACAATGACCCTTGCCAAATGTCGAATGCGCCTTCTGAAGTTCTTTTCGTCATTCCGCATTCGTCATTTGTCCTTTTTCCGTCATAATCCCGCCATGTCCTCCGCCGTTGAACAGCTCGCCGCCGCCCGCCCTGAAACCGCGATCATCCTCGGTTCCGGCCTCGGCGCGGTGGCGGACTCGTTTCAGCCGGAACTGGTCGTGCCTTACTCCGAGGTGCCCGGCCTGCCCGCCTCCAAAGTGCCCGGACACGCCGGTCGTTTCGTGCTCGGCACCCTGCCCGCCTCGGGAAAAAAAGTGCTCATCGCCCAGGGCCGCAGCCATTTATACGAGGGTCTGAGCGCGGCGGAGGTGACGGCGGGCGTGCGTTTCCTGGCGGAAACAGCGGGCGTCAAACGCCTCATTCTCACCAACGCCGCCGGCGCGCTCGACGCCTCTTTTGCGGTCGGCGGATTGATGATCATCACCGACCACCTGAACCTGCTCGGCACCTCGCCTCTGACCGGCGGCCCGCATTTCCACGACATGAGCGCGGTGTACTCTCTCAAGCTGCGCGAGGCCTTTCTCAACGCCGCCGAAAAACTGCGCATGCGACTTCACCTCGGCGTTTATGCCGCCGTGCCGGGACCGCAATACGAGACACCGGCGGAGATTCGCATGTTGAAAACGCTCGGCGCCCAGGCGGTCGGCATGTCCACCGTGCCGGAGGCGATCCAGGCCCGCGCGCTCGGTCTCGAGGTCGGCGGCATCTCCATGCTCACCAATTGGGGGGCCGGTCTCGCCCCTGCCACGCTCCACCACAGCGAGGTGGTGGAGGTCGGCGCGCGTGCCGGGCAGGACTTGGCTCGTTTGCTGCACGCGGCGCTGGTTTGAGTTGGAAGCACATAAAAATCATTTTTGTTTTATGTGGGAGTTTTCAAAAGTTGACGGGTTTCTCCTCGGATTTTTCTTGTTGAACCTTTCATTCGTACTATTTCCAGGTTCGTACGCGCGCTCGTGGTTGCGATTTCAGCTTGGTTACCAAGCCCACGTTTCCCGAATTGATCGGGAGACCTTTTCGAGATGGATTTCTCCGGAGAATCTTGCGAACTGGGGACGTTTTGCAGTCATAAAACGAACCGTGTTCTGGGGCGGCCTACTCAACTGCGTTGGACTGATTCTATTCAGGCTGCTCTGGTTGCCCTGGGATTCCTTGGAATAACGAATGGATCCAAACCGCTGCTCGATTGCCTCCCACGCTGCTGTTCATTACCCGCGTCCAAACTCCGAAAAACTTATGGCTGGCGTGCCGCACCCTTTTCACTTGCCACAGCCCTCTGCCTATGGTGTCATCCGCTCGTCCTAAATAACACCTCTTATGCCTGACGAATCCTCCCCCGCAGCCGGCCACCTTCTGCCCGCTGACGATGTCGCCGCCATCGACGAGCTGCGCCGCGTTTATGACCAGCTTCGCGCCGAACTCCGCCGCGTCATCGTGGGTCAAAGCGAGGTCATCGAGCAGCTTTGCATCTGCCTCTTCGCCCGCGGCCATGCCTTGCTCATGGGCGTGCCTGGCCTCGCCAAAACCCTGCTCATCAGCAAGCTGGCGGAGACCATGTCCCTCAGCTTCAGCCGCATCCAGTTCACCCCGGACCTGATGCCGATGGACATCACCGGCACCGACATCTTGCAGGAACTGCCCGGCGGCAAACGCGCTTTCGAGTTCGCCAAAGGCCCGGTGTTCGCCCACATCGTGCTGGCCGACGAAATCAACCGCGCCCCCGCCAAAACCCAGGCCGCCATGCTTGAGGCCATGCAGGAGCACAAGGTCACCGTCGCCGGCCGCACCTACGTCCTCGACTCGCCCTTTTTTGTGCTCGCCACCCAAAACCCCATCGAGCAGGAGGGCACCTACCCGCTGCCGGAAGCCCAGCTTGACCGCTTCATGTTCATGATCGGGGTTGATTACCCCAGCCGCGACGAGGAGATCGCCATCGCCAAAACCACCACCGGGCTGAAGCTGCCGGAGTTGACCCACATCCTCGACGGTCCGCGCGTGCTGGCTTTCCAGGACCTTGTGCGCCGCGTGCCGGTGCCGGAGCATCTCTACGCGCTCGCCGTCGATCTCGTGCGCCGCACCCGGCCGCGTACTGGCGAGGCGCCGGAGTGGTTGAAGCCGCTGGTCGGCTGGGGCGCCGGCCCGCGCGCCGTGCAGTATTTAATTCTCGGCGCCAAAGCCCGTGCCGCCCTGCTCGGCAGTTATGTCGTGCGTCGCGAGGACATCACCGCCGTCGCCGGTCCGGTGCTGCGCCACCGCGTCATGACCACCTTCACCGCCGAATCCGAGGGCGTCAGCAGCCTCGACGTGACCAAGCGCCTCGTGGACGATCTGGCGAAGGAGCTTTGAAGGCGGAAGAGTTTTGAATTCCGCTCATGAAAATCATGGTAAACATAGGATTATGTCTATTCCTCGCATCGTGCGCTTGGCTGCCAACCAAGGTCAGGAAGAAGGGTTCATTACCCGATCCTGACCTCATAAAGACCATCCTCTCATCTGACACCATCACCTTGTACTCTCTGCTTCCTGTTAAGCACTGTGACATCCTTGGCGGCTATTCGGCCAAAGAAAAGCAGCATCTCCTTAAGCTGCCTCGCTTCCACGACTATCCGATTTATGGCCAAGTTCGGATTGCTACCCTCTCTGGCAGACAGGCGTGGAGCAAGTTGCTGGCAGATTCATTCGAAGACCGGCCTCAGACATTTTGTGAGTTCGAACCTCGACACGCCGTTAGATTTTGGTCGGAAGGCGCCTTCGTTGATGTTCTTATGTGCTTTGAATGTGGAGACATGTTAGTTTACCAAGACGGCGACAGCCCCTCCTCACACCGTCCAGTTTGGTCCCAATCGGTCCACGACCAGATGAACAAACTTTTAGACGACAATCGCATTCGGAGGGACTTGCCTGATGACGCGGAGACTAGGTTGTCGAATTTTTTGCGCTCACCTTAGAATTTCAATCGATCTACGCCGGCCGGCCTGCTGTCACATGATCTAATACCGCAATTTTCCTGTTAATCCTGCCCAAATCCCGTTAATCCTGTCAAATAAGCGTCGATGCCCGACACCCGTTCCTTTCTTGATCCCGCCGCGCTCGCGCGCCTGCTCGCGCTGCCGTTGAACGCGCGCCAGGCCATGCTCGGCAGCGTCTCCGGCCGGCATCGCTCCCCGGTCAAGGGTTCCTCCATCGAGTTCTCCCAGTATCGCAAGTACGTGCCCGGCGACGACACGCGCCGGCTCGACTGGCGCACCTGGGGCCGGTCCGACCGCTTTTACATCAAGGAGTTCGAGGCCGACACCAACCTCCGCCTCTGCCTCATCGTCGATGCCAGCGGCTCGATGGATTACCCGGACCCCGCGCCCGGCAAACGCACGCGCATGGAGCTGGCGCGCACCCTCGCCGCCAGCCTCGCCTACCTCGCCGCGCATCAGGGGGATGCCGTCGGCCTCTGGGGTGTCGGCGCCGATCATCGCCAAAAAATCCCCGCCAAACGCGGCGCCGCGCATTTGAGCCTGGTCATGGACCAGCTCGCCGCGCTGGAACCGAAGGGTTCCACCACCCTCGTTGAATCCCTGCACACCGCCGCCGAGGAAATCCGCCAGCGCGCCCTCATCATCGCCATCTCCGATTTCTTCGTCGAACCCGCCGAATTGAAGAGCGCCCTTCAGCACCTGCGCTTCCGCCGGCATGACGTCGCCTTTTTCCACCTGCTCGCGCCGGAGGAGATCGACTTTGCCTTCGACCGTCCCGCGCGCTTTCTGGACGTCGAGGGCGGAGATCCCATGCTCATTGATCCCAGCCTCGTCGCCACGCGTTACCGCGAGGTCGTGCGCGCCTACCTCGCCGCCCTCGACACCCTGGTGCGCGACACCGCCACCGACTACCACCGCGTCCTGCTCCATGAAAACCCCGAGGAAGTGCTTGCGCGCTTTTTGCTGTCGCGCCTCCAGAAGGGCGGTCGCTAAGCCGGTGCACCCTCTTGGCGGCACGAATCCCCGCAAAGGTCATGCCCGGCCATCCTTGCCCATTTCGACCGCTACCCTGAAAACATCCCCGCGCTGGCCACGTCCTATTTTGTCCATGAAACCGAGCTTCGTCACCCGCCGTCATTTTCTTCATGCCGCCCTCGCCGGAGGCGCTGCCAGCCAGAGTTCCATCGTGCTGGCGGAGTCCGTCTCCAAGGAGGCGATGTTTCACGAGCCGGGGCGGGACCTGCCGCTGCTGGAGGAGGCGGATGTCATCGTCTGCGGCGCCGGCCCGGCGGGCGTGGCGGCGGCGATCGCGGCGGCCCGCGCCGGGGCGCGCACCCGGTTGTTTGAATGGCGCGGCTGTCTCGGTGGCATTTGGACCGCGGGTTTGCTCGGTTATTTTCTCGACTTCGACAAACCGGGCCTCGCCAAGGAACTGCGCGACCGTCTGGACGAGCGCGACGCGCGTGCCGGCTCGAACCGCAACAACCGCTTCAGCTATGATCCTGAGGCGCTGAAAATGCTGCTGGAGGAAATGTGCGTGGAGGCCGGGGTCAAATTCCAACTGCACACCCGCGTCGCCGCCGCCTACTGCGAGGGCAAACGCCTGACCACGGTGGTGACGGAATCAAAGTCCGGCCGCCAGGCCTGGCGCGCCCCGGTGTTCATCGACACCACCGGCGATGGCGACCTCGGGGCGCTGGCCGGTTGCGAGTTTGAAATCGGCGAGGCCAAGGACTGTCCCTGCCAGCCGATGTCCCTCAACGCGCTGCTTTTGGTCAACGACGCCGAGGCGATGCGCGAGTTCGTGCGTTTCAGCCAGCCGAAGGAGGGTGAGAACACGGACAAAGAAAAAAAATTCCGCATCCGGGAGGAGATCCTCAAAACTGGCCACTTCCCCTCCTATGCCAACCCGACGCTCTGGCATGTGAAGGGCAATCTGGTGTTCGCGATGATGAACCACGAGTACGCCATCAAGCCCTGGGACGCCGACGCGGTGACGCAGGCGACCGTGCGCGCGCGCGCCGAGATGAACAAAATGGTCAGCGGCCTGCGCTCCCTCGGCGGGCCGTGGCAGGGCATCCAAATCGTGGCTACCGCCGAGCAAATCGGCGTACGCGATGGGCGCCGCATCGCGGGTCGCTACTTGGTCAAGGAGGACGACCTCGTGCATGGCGCGCGTCATGACGACGCCGTCACCCGCGCCACCTTCGGCGTGGACATCCATGCCACCAGCGCGGATTACAACAAAGGCAGCGCCGCCATTCACCAGACCAACATCAAGGTCAAACCTTACGACATCCCGCTGCGCGCTTTGATCGCCAGAGATGTGGACGGCCTGATGATGGCGGGCCGTTGCATCAGCGGCGATTTCATCGCGCACTCCAGCTACCGCGTCACCGGCAACGCCGTGGCGATGGGCGAGGCCGCCGGCGTCACCGCCGCCCTCGCTGCTCTCAGCAAGCGCCTTCCGCACGAAGTGCCCTGGAGCGAGAGCGCCGAAAAACTCGCCGCCCTCGGCCTGCGGGTGTGAGGCGGCTTTTTCCGCTAAAGCATTGACACCGCTCCGCAAAACCGCTTCCCTCGCCGCAATCCACCCACCCCATCATGATGCGCCTGCTTATCCCCGCTCTTTTTGCCGCCGCCGCGCTGCACGCCGGCGAACCGGTCGAAATTTTCAACGGCAAAGACCTTACCGGCTGGGAGGGCAATCCTTTGCTCTGGAGCGTCGAAGACGGTGCCATCACCGGCCGCACCCCGCCCGATCCGGAGAACCCGGAGAAAGGCATCATCAAGCACAACACCTTCCTGGTCTGGAAAGCCGGCACCGTGAGCGACTTTGAGCTGACTTTCCAATACCGCATCGTCGCCGGCAACTCCGGCGTGCAGTATCGCAGCCATGAAATCGAACCGGGCGAGTTTGGTCCCGTCGTTAGCGGTTATCAGGCCGACTTTGAGGCCGGCACCAAATACAGCGGCATCTTGTATGAGGAAAAAGGCCGCGGCATCCTGGCCCTGCGCGGGCAGCAGACCGTCATCAAACCCGCCGCCGAAAGCGACGCCAAAGCCAAAGGCAAGGCCAAGGGCAAACCGAAACCCGAGGTCGAGGTGACCGGCAGTGTCGGCGATTCCGATGCCATCCAGGCCGCCATCAAAAGCGAGGACTGGAACGATTACAAAATCGTCGCCAAAGGCAACCACTTGCAGCACTTCATCAACGGCCTGCAAACCATTGATGTCACTGATGAGGACAGCGCCAACGCGGCCAAGGAAGGCATCATCGCCCTGCAAATTCACCAGGGTCCTCCGATGGTGGTGCAATTCCGCCAGCTTAAGCTGACCAAACTCGATTGATCCCTTGTCGCTCAGGCGGTTTTATGAAGGTGCCACGCTTCGGTTCCTCATGAGCGCACCCGCCTGCCTTTCCCGGCCAGTCGCGTTGCTGCTGCGCCGCTGGCTCAAGCGCGGCGGCGGGCAGTTGCTGGACGTGCTTTACCCGCGCATCTGTTTTGGCTGCGACCTGCCGCTGACTCCCCCCACACCTGACACCGCGCCGCCAACTCTGGACACCTGGCTTTGCCGCGCCTGCCAGGACGCTCTGCCTGTCATTGAGCCGCCGGTTTGCCGCGTCTGCGGCGAGCCTTACTCCGGCGCGCTCGAACACGCCTTCGAATGCTGGAACTGCGAGGGTCGCGAGCTCGCCTTCGACTTCGCCATCAGCGCGCATCGCGCCGAGGGGCAGGCGCGCCTCTGGGTGCACCAGTTCAAATACGACCATCGCCATGAACTGCGCGGCCTGCTCGGCGCGCTGCTGTGGCGGGCCTTGCAGGATCCCCGGCTGGCCGGACTCGATCCCGCCTCCTGGCTGCTGGTGCCGGTGCCCCTGCATCCCTGGCGGGAAATGACACGCGAGTACAACCAAAGCCAGGAGCTTTGCCTTGAGTTGTCCCGCGCCACCGGCATCCCGGTGATGAACGCGCTGCGCCGCGTCCGCCGCACCACTTCCCAGGCCGGACTCGACCGCGTCCGCCGCCTGCGCAACCTGCGCGGTGCCTTTTCCCTGCGCCGGCCCTGGCCCTGGCAAAAAGCTCCCGATCTCGCCGGCCGCCGCGTCCTGCTGGTCGATGACGTGCTTACCACCGGCTCGACCTGCCATGAGTGCGCCCGCGTCCTGCGCCGGGAGGGCGGGGCAGAAAAAGTGGTGGTGATTACCGCGGTGCGCGGTTAAAGGTGTGGCCCGCACCGACCTCATCATGGGATTTTTCAAAAAGCGCACCATTTCCGACCTCGGCGAAAAGAAGAAGGACATGCCCGAGGGGCTTTGGATCAAATGCCCGTCCTGTGGCGAGAGCCTGTTCCAGGAAGCCCTGCTCAAAAACCTGCGCGTCTGCACCAACTGCGGCTATCATTTCACCATCAGCGCTCCCGAGCGTCTCGCCAGCCTCGTCGATGAAGGCAGCTTTGAGGAGATCGACACCACGCTCGACTCCGTGGACGCGCTCGGTTTCAAAGGTTACCTCGACAAAGTGCGCGCTTACCAGAGCAAGACCGGTTTGCGCGAGGCCGTCGTCACCGGCCGTGCCGCCATCGAGGGCGTCCCCGTGCTGCTCGCCATCATGGACTTCCGCTTCCTCGGCGCCAGCATGGGCAGTGTGGTCGGAGAGAAAATCACCCGCGCCATAGAGACCGCCACCGCCGAGCGCAAACCCGTCATCGTTTTCTCCGCCTCCGGCGGCGCGCGCATGCACGAGGGCATCCTCAGCTTGATGCAGATGGCCAAGACCAGCGGTGCCCTGGCCCGGCATTCCGAGGCGCGCCAGCCTTACATCTCCGTGCTCACCCACCCCACCACTGGCGGTGTCACCGCCAGCTTCGCCACCCTGGGCGACCTCATCATCGCCGAGCCAAAATGCATGATCGGGTTCGCCGGTCCGCGTGTGGTGAAAGAAACCACCCACGCCGACCTGCCCCCCGGCTTCCAAACCGCCGAGTTCATGCTGCAACACGGCTTGGTGGATCAAATCGTGCACCGCAAGGACATGCGCGCCACCCTCGGCAAGCTGCTCAAATACGCCGTCAACGCGCCGGTGTAGGGGAGGTCAAGACTCGGTCAAGTCGTCAAGAGGTCAAACCGTCAAGGCATCGCAACACTTGACCCCTTCTTGACAACACCTTGACCTCCTTGACTCCCCCTACCACTCCACCCCCCGCAGTCGCAGCGCCTTGCGGTTCTCCACCTGCTCCAAATCAAGCGCCTCCGCCGACTTCACCGGCACTTTGTCCTCGCCTACCACCAGCCACAGCGGACCCTGCAAGTCCGCCGCCTCCAGCCAGTAACGCAGCCGTACCTCGCTGGTCGCACCTGGGCTGATCTCGGGAGGGCGTTCCGCTGGTAAAAAGAATGGGGGCACCTCGCGCACGCCCTCGGGGCCGGCCAGCAGGCGCGCTTGCGGCGGCGTGAGTAGCAGCGGATGCGCCCCCGAGTTCGTCACCCGCACCTCCAGATCGAGTCGCGCATTGCCGTAGTCCCGCTCCAAAGTGGCCCCCAGCAGGCTTACCCGCTGGGCTGCCGCAGACTCCGCCAGCTCCGCACCCTGCTCCCAGACTTCCGTATCCGGGCGTGGTTTCAGCACGAAGACAACCGCCACCGCCACGGCCAGCAGCAGCACCCACACTTCGATCCGCTGATAAAACTTCATCGCTCCAGCATGGCACGGCCCTTCCGGCAAGCAAGCACCAGCGCGGTACTCAGCAGGTGCGCCCGCTCTCGCACGCACTGCTTCCCGGCATGGCATCAGCCTTTTCGGGATGCTGATCACCGTCTGCTTGCCCGGCATCGTTCTCTCGCTGGCGACGCCGCTTTTCGGCGCGCAAAACGACGTGTTTGCGGACATCAAGGCCAAGCGCAACGCGCAGGAACTCGTCACCGAATGTCAGGCCGCCCAGGCCGCCGGCGTGCACTTCATCGTCGCCAACGATGTCGCGCCGCCCTGGCAAACATCGCCAAAGGTCAGGTCGCCAGCAGCGGCGTTTTTGAGGGACGCGCCTTCGGCTTGAACAGCCTCGCCACTGCGCAGACTTGCGCGACGTCGCGCGCTTCCTGCAACTGCAAGGCGGCGCTGTGGCTGCTTGAGTCCCGGGCAGAAACAGCACCTTTGGGGCACGAAAACAGGGAAGAGGAGTAATCTCCATTCCGCATCGATGCCACCTCCACAACCCGCCCTCGGCAATCGAATTGAAGCCGTTACTATTATGCTGAGTCCCCGTTTTGGAACGAACTTGTCACAAGTGTGTCTTCCGTATTGCGTCCTGGCACGCTTCTCTCTATCACTTAGGTCGTCTCCACGACGTCTCATGGACCGGCACCGCAACGGCAACACCGGCAACCGCCACCGACCCGGGTGGTTGGCGCGAATTTTTATTCTCTTACTTGTGGCTGCCTCTCCGACACTGCGGGCACAAGCACCCAACACCGCTGAAATCGGCACCCCGCTTGAGTTGATCGAGGCCGGCAACGCCGCCTTCCAAGCCCAAAATTGGCAGGAAGCCGCCGCCAAATACGACGCCTTTCTGCAAAACTATGGCACCGACCCCGCCGTCGCCGAAGCCGTTGCCGAGGTCAAACCGCTGCTCGCCCTCTGCCGCATCCGCCTCGGCGAATTCGGCGCCGCTGGAGTCCTCATCACCGAGGCGCTCACCCAGCCCAAGCTCGACCCCAAACTCAAGGACGAGCTCTCGTTTTGGAAAGGCGTCATCCTCCTGCAAGTCCAGGCCTACGAGGAGGCGCGCGCCGCCTTCCTCGCTTACTACCAGACCCCCGAGTTCCAACAGCCGCGCCGCATCGAAAGCATCCTCCTCTATGGCACCACTTACATCCTCGAAAACGACCACGAAAAAGCCGCCGCCTTCTTCGAACAACAGGCCCCGCGTCTTTGGGACCTCAGCCACGAAGCCGCCCTCCGCGCTCAAACCCTCCGCCTCAACTCCCTGCTCGAACTCAATCAACTCCCCGCAGCCAAAACCCTCGTCGCCACCCTGCAGCCGCTCATGGACGAGGTCACCCAGATCATCTCCCTTCATGGCCTCACCGCCGACCTCGGCGGCCGTTTTCTCGACGCCGGCGACTTCTATTCCGCCATCTTCTGCCTGCAACGTGTCTGGCCCTCCGACCGCCTCATCAAACACCAGGCCGACCGCATCGACCGCCTGAAGCGCGAGCTCGCCGCGCATAGCGCCCGTGCCGGTGGCGAGGCCCTCGTCTTCGCCAAAAAGAACGTGCTCACTCGCGTCGAACGCGAGCACCGCACCTTCGCCGCCACCACCGACTTCGACCTCGGCATCCGCATGAGGCTCGGCTTCGCCTACCTCGGCCTCGAACGCTGGCGCGAGGCCGCGCTCGTGCTCGAAGACGCTCTTAACCTCCCCGGCGACCCCAAACAACAAGCCCAAGCCGGCCTCGCCGTCGTCCAATGCTGGCTCCAGCTCAAACGCCACGACCGCTGCGTCGCCAGCGCCGACTCCTGGTTGCTGCGCTTCGAGGGCAAAGCCGAGGACAGTGACGCCGCCCGCGTCCGCTTCCTCATGGCCCAAGCCCACTACGACGAGCAGGACTTCCTCGAAGCCGCCCGCGTCTTTGAGGAACTCACCGAAAAGCATCCTCAGCACGAGCTCGCCCCCGAAGCCCTCCTCATGGCTGGTCTCTCCCAGCTCATGGCCGACGAACACGAACCCGCCGTCCGCCTGCTCAGCGAGGTTGTCCGCCGCCATCCCAAACTCCCCGTCGCCGAGGACGCCGACTACTGGCACGGCATGGCTTACAGCTTCAATGGCGACCACCAAGAGTGCCGCGACCACCTCGCCAAGCACCTCAAAACCTACGCCAAATCGGGTCGCTACAAAGCCCCCGCCCTCTTCCGCCGCGCCCACGCCCGCTTCATGCTCGCCGACTACGAAGGCGCCATCGAGGAGTTCGACGCCTACCAGCGCGAGTTCCCCGAATCCCCCGACGTCGGCGAAGCCCGCGTCTTGAAAGGCGACGCCCTCGGCTCCCTCGGTGAGATCGACGCCGCCCTCGCCAGCTACGGCGACGTGCCAGCCGAAAACCGCCACTGGTTCGAGGAAGCCTGGTTCAAAATCGGCAAGATCCACAAACTGCGCCGCGACTGGCCCGCCCTCCGCTCCCACTTTGACCGCTTCATCGCCGAGCACCCGCACAGCATGAAACTCGCCGAAGCCGTCTATTGGGCCGGCGTCGCCAGCACCGAGCAGGATCAAATTGAGGACGCCCGCAAACGCTACTGGGACGCCCTCAACCAGCACGGCAACGAAGCCCAGCACTACGGCGTCGAGGACATCCTGCTCGCTCTCCCCCGCCTGTACCGCGGCCCCGAAGCCCGCGTCGAACTCCTCCGCGAAATCCAGCGCGTCCGCTCCGAAGCCGAAAAGAAAAAGCGCCCCGTCCTCGTCAGCCGCCTCAGTTGGATGGAAGGCCACATGCAGCCGCCGGACAAACCCAAACTCTCCCAGGCCGACTTCCTCATGGCCGCCCAAAGCCTCGACGTCAAACGCATGAACCCGCGCATCACCGCCGACTGCGCCGACGCCTCCCGTGCCGCTGGCAGCAAACTGCGCGCCGAGGAACTCTACCGTGACCTCATCAAATGGCACCCCCGCGCCATCGAAGTCGAGCGCGCCCACGCCGGCCTCGGCCTCATGGCCGCCGAAGCGGGCGACTGGGAAAAGGCGCTCGAACACTTCGCCCGGTTCGAGAAAAAATCCGTCACCCCCGACCTCGCCGTCACCATCGCATTAAAAAAAGCCGGGCTGCTCGCCGACAACAAACGTCCCGATGAAGCCGTCGCCGTGTACAAAGCCCTGCTGGAAAACACCATGACCCCGGGCCGCGCCAAAGCCGAAGCCCTCATCGCCTGGGGCCGGCTCCTCGAAGACCAGCACAAACTCCTCCCCGCCACCGCTTACTACGAGCGCGTCTATCTCGCTTACGCCAAGCATGGCGACCTCGCCGCCCGTGCCTACCTCGCCCGCGGTCGCGCCCTCGAAAGCCTCGGCCGCAAAAGCGACGCCGCCGAAGTCTATGCCGAACTCCGCCAGACCGAAGCCCTGCAACCCTTCCCCGAATACGAACAAGCCGCCGAACGCCTCAAAGTCACCGGCCCACCCCCCATCCGCGAACCCGAACCGGACCCCGACACCGCAAAGGAGGACCCGCAATGATCCCCCTCCCATCTCCTGCTGTACCGGCGGTCTATGACCGTCGCAATATTTCCTCCCCGCGCCCCGCCTGTCCGAAAATCGAAATTCGAAATTCGAAATTCGAAACATCCCCCTCTCCAGCACGCCACAACCACCCACTCACGACTCCCTCCTCGCCCCGCCCCCCCCATTCGATTTTCGATTTTCGATTATCGATTTTCCCCCTGCTCTTCGCCCTCTGCGCCTTGCCCCTCCCCGCCCAAGACCGCGTCCACCTCAAAGACGGCCGCGTCGCCCAAGGCCGCCTCTTGAACCTCGCCAAGCCCCTCATCAGCATGGAGCTCCAGCTCCCGGGCGTGCGCGGCTCCGCCAAGCGCGAGTTCGATGCCGGCCTCGTCGATTTCATCGACTTCGCCCCGCTGCCCGGCGAAGCCGAAGCGCTCGCCAATCCCGCCGAACCCAAGCAACAGGACGTGCTCCTCCAGCTCTGGCAGCAAAAGTCCGTCCATCTCCCCTGGCCCGCCAACAACGCCGGCGACATCGGCCTTGCTCTCGCCGATCAACTGCTCAAAAAAACTGAGCCCGAACTCATCGAGCGCGCCTTTCGCATCTACTCCCTCGTGGAAAAAGACGATTGGGACAACGCCCGCCGCGCCAAAGCCAAAACCGGCCGCCTGCGCAGCCTCATCGGCCTCAAACGCATCGACGAAGCCATCAAGGAAGCCCAAATCGTCGCCCGCGAGAGCGAGGATCCCGCCGTGCTCATCGAGGCCCAAATCGTCATCGCCAATGCCGACTTTGAAAAACTCAAACGCTTCGACCTCGACCATCCTCGCTGGGATCAGGACGACGAACTCACCGAGGAACGCACCCAGCTCTACCAGCAAGTCCTCGATCAATTCCTGCACACCCCGCTCTTCCACGGCTCCGTCGAAGACCGTTCCGCAGAAGCCCTTTGGCAGGTCGTGCAAGTCCATCAATACAACCAGGAAGCCCTCCCCGCCCTCGAACGCGCCCGCGACCTCGTCCAGCTCTACCCCAAAACCCCGCAAGCCGCCCAAGCCCAAAACCTGCTCGGCCCCACCGAACCCATCGCTCCAGGAACACCCGCCTCACCCAACGCCCCCAAACCCCTCCCCCCCGACGCCGAACGCTAACAGCAGAGGGCAAAGCGCAGAGAGCCAAGCGAAACTCACTACTGACCCCTCACTACTCCCCACTCCCCCCACCATGCACCGCCTCCTCCTCACCATCTTCCTCCTTAGCTTCGCCGCGCCGCTGGCCGCGCAAGACGCCCCGCCACCCGCGCCCACCGTGGTCGAGAGCACTTCTTTGCTCGACCTCTACAAGCAGGGCGGCTGGACCATGCATGTCCTGCTGTTGTTCTCCGTCGGCACCGCCGGGGTCGCGGTCTATTGCTTCACCCAGGTCAGCCAGAAGCGCATGGTGCCCAAATCCTTGATGGACACCCTCACCACCGCCATGCAAAAGCGCGATGTCGGCGGCGCCTATCAAGTCTGCCTGTCCCAGCCCAACAGCCTCAGCCGCGTCATGTCCAACGCCCTGCTCAAGGTCAACTTCGACCGCGACCAGGCCAACAAAATCTCCATGGAGGACGCCGCCGGCGAAACCATGGACGGCGAGGAGACGCGCCACATGACCTGGATCAACTATTTGAACGTCTTCGCCACCATCGCCCCCATGATCGGCCTTTTCGGAACCGTCTCCGGCATGATCACCGCCTTCAACCAGCTCAAAGCCGGCAACAGCGAGCCCTCCGATCTCGCCGGCGGCATTGGCGAGGCCATGCTCACCACCGCCGCCGGCCTCATCGTCGGCATCCCCGCCATGTTCTTCTTCTTTTTCTTCCGCACCAAACTCTCCGGCATCATGGCCGAACTCCAACGCAGCGCCTCCTTCCTCATCGGCGTCCTCTCCGGCGAAGTCAAACTCGCCGGCTCCGAACCCGCCGAGCATGCGCCCGTAAATGAAGACACCTGACCGCTCGCCACCAACGACTCACAACTCACCACTTACCACTTACCACTCACCCTCGAAATGACCCGCCGCCGCAAAGCGCCTCAGGACGAGATCGGCTTCAACATCACGCCGATGATCGACATGACGTTCCTGCTGCTCATCTTCTTCATGGTGACCTCCAAGATGACCAAGGAACAGGTGAAGATGGACATCAAACTGCCCACCGCCATCAGCGCCGTGCAGTCCGAGGACCTCTCCAATCGCGATATCATCAACCTCGACGGCGACGGCACCCTCTGGATCGCCAGCCGTCAAGTCAGCGACGACGACATGAAAACCTATCTCACAGCCCGTTTCAAAGCCAATCCCCCCCTCAAAATCTACCTGCGCGCCGACAAAAACACCCCCGCCAAACGCATCCGTCAATTCATGAAAATGGCCTCCGAAGCCGGTGCCGTGAATGTCATCTTCGGTAGTTATCAAAGATGACGTGTGCTCGTTTTCCGTTATTCCGTCTCCCCAACATCACGCCTCCCCAAATAACCCACCTCCACCCCAATCCCGTTAATCCTGCAATCCTGTTCATCCTGTCCAAAAAAATCCCCCGCTCTAGATGAGAAGACGCAAACGCCAAGAGACCGCCGTTGAAATGCAGATGGGCCCCATGATTGACATGGTGTTCCTGCTGCTGGTGTTCTTCATGGTCACCGCCAAACCCATCAAGCCCGAGGCCGACATCAACCTCGGTCTTCCCGGCATGGCCGAGCAGGATGAACCCGTCGAACTGCCCGACGAGCAGCGCATCCTCATCAAAGCCAGTGGTGAGATCGTCCTCAACGAGCAGACCCTCGCCGCCCCCAACGACCGCACCCTAGACAAATTCACCGAGACCATGACCCGCCTCGTCAAAAGCGCCGAAGCCGCCAAGGCCGAGTTGCTCGTCACCCTCAGCCCCGAAGACAGCGCCATCCACCAGCGCCTCGTCGATGTCCTCAACGCCTGCGCCCAAGCCGGAGCCACCAACGTCACCTTTGATCAGCCTGCGGAGGAAGAGTGAAACGCGAAGCGACAACCCTTAACCTTGTACCGGCGGTCTATGACCGTCGCACTATTTCCTCCCTGGCGACCCGCGAACTCAAAAAAATGCGACGCTCACAGATCGCCGCTACAAAGCTTCAATCCCGTCAATCCTGAAATCCTGTTAATCCTGTCCAAAAAAAACCGCCCCCCTCATGTCCGTCGTTTACGCTCAACCCCCGCCGCCGCCCAAAAAGCGGAAGCCCAAGCCGCCGCCTGCGGACGGCCAGCCGCCGAAACAGCGCGGGTTGATCTTCACCATCTTCCTTGGTGCGGTCATCATTCACGTCGTCCTCCTCCTCATCTTCGGCCTCTTTATCGTCGCTCAAAAATTCGCCAAACCCGAGGCCGTCTTTGAAGTCCGCGAGACCCTCAAAATCCCCGTGCAGCAGACTCCGCAGCACAAAATGAACGCCGCCGCCCACCAAGCCGCCGCGCCCAAACCCACTTTCCAGGACAAACTCATCAGCAGTCGCCCCACCAGCTTCGCCCTGCCCGAGCTGCCCAAGCTCGATCTCCAACAGATGCTGCCGCTCGACCCCTCCGAACTCGTCAGCGACCAAGTCGCCAGCCTCGTCGGCACCGCCGGATTTGGCGCCGGCGGCGGCGCGGGCCTGTCCGGCGCGGGCGGTCTCGGCAAAGGCCTGAGCAAGCTCAGCTTCATGGGCATCCAGGCCGAGGGCCAGCGCATCGCCCTGCTCTTTGACGTCTCCGGCTCCGTCGTCAACAAAGCCAACGGCAGCGGCATGCCCATGAGCAAAATCAAAGAGGAAACCCTCAAGCTGATCGACAGCCTGCCCACCGGCGCCAGCTTCTCGCTCATTCAGTTCGTGCGCAACTTCAAACCCTTCAGCGAGCAGCTCGTGCAGGTCACCCCCGCCAACCGCGACGCCGCCAAAAAATGGATCGACAATGAATGGAACGAGAGCGGCCAGATGGCGCGCGGCGGCCGCGGCGTGCTCAGCCCCGAGCCCAATGGCGTCGTCTGCGTGCTCGACGCCGCCTTCGCCATGAACCCCGATGTCATTTTTCTCATCTCCGACGGCGGTTTCTGGCAGACCTATCCGACTGACCGCAAAATCCCGCACGACGAGTTGGAGGACAAAATGAAGGAGCTGCAAAAAGGCCGCAAAGACCGCGTGCCCGTCCACTTCATCGGCTTCCAAATGCGCGACGACGACGAAAAAGCCTGGAGCAGCATCGTCCGCCGCACCGGCGGCCGCCTCCGCCAGATCAAGTAGGCAGCAAAACCCCCGCGACAACTTTCCGCGCAACTTTTTAGCCCCCGAAACCCTGCAAAATCAAGGCATGCAAACTGTGTGTCTGCAACATAGTTTGCAACATAGTTGACATTCGCGCCTCGACTTTGTCCCGCCTGCCGCCGTTGGAATCGCTCGCCAATCGCGCTGGCGATGTGTATCAATGGCCGCCATGAAATCCGCCGCCGTCGTCAACTACGCGCCCGCAAAGGGCAGCGTCGAAATTCGTGAGATCGAAAAACCCGCCATCGGCGCGGAGGACGTGCTGCTGGAGGTGGCCAACGTCGGCGTCTGCGGCTCGGATTTGCACCAGTGGACCGCCGATCACTCCTGGCCGGTGAACTACCCGGTCGTGCTCGGGCATGAGTTCGGCGGCGTCATCGTCGAGACCGGCAAGGAGGTTGAAGGCTGGCAGGAGGGCGACCGTGTCGTCTCCGAGACCGCCGCCGTCATCAGCAAAGACAACCCGATGACGCGCCGCGGTTTGTACAACCTCGACAACACCCGCAAGGGCTTCGGTTACGGCGTGAACGGCGCGATGACGAAGTACGTGCGCGTGCCCAGCCGCATCCTGCATCACATCCCGGATCATCTGCCCTTCGAGCAGGCCTGCCTCACCGAGCCATGTTGCGTCGCCTACAACGCCGTGGTCAAAAACGCCCGCATCGAACCGGGAGACCGTGTCGTCGTACTCGGCCCCGGCACCATCGGCATCCTCTGCGCGGCCATGGCGCGGCTGTGCGGAGCGGAGGTGGCCCTCGTCGGGCTGGCGCAGGACGCGCACCGTTTGGAGATCGCCCGGCAGCATTACGGCTGCGAGGTCATCATTGGCGACGCCAAGCCCTGGGCCACGGCGCGTGACGGCCTCGGCTGCGACGGCGTCATCGATGCCGCTGGCGCCAGCATCACGCTCAAGATCGCTCTCGACCTCGTGCGGCCCGCCGGCTGGATCAGCAAGGTCGGCTGGGGGCCGCAGCCGCTCGGCTTCAACATCGATCCGCTGGTGCAAAAAAACCTCACCCTGCAGGGCAGCTTCAGTCACAACTGGCCGGTCTGGGAGCGCGTCATCGCCTTGTTAAGCAGCGGCCAGTTCGACGTGCGCCCGATCATCGGCGGCGTCTGGCCCGTCACTGAATGGCACGAAGCCTTCGAGAAGATGCACCGGGGTGAGGTGGTGAAGAGCGTGCTGCGACCGGTGTGAAACCCGCGCGGCGGCACTGGTCACCGCAAGTAACCAGACAAGAGACCCGGCAGTGCGCTTTTTATCAGCAGCAAAATCATCCAAATTGCCACCAGTCATGAAACGATCCTTCTTTCTCACTCTCACTTTCGCGCTCAGTCTGGCCACGATCCGCGCCCAAAACGCGCCCGTGCTCGAGGCCGATGTCTGTGTCTATGGCGGCACCAGCGGCGGGGTGGCGGCGGCGGTGCAGGCGGCGCGCATGGGCAAGAGCGTGGTGCTGGCGGAGCCGGGGAGGCATCTCGGGGGCATGACCAGCGGCGGTCTCAGCGCGGTCGATATCGGCGATCCGCGCAGCGTCGGCGGCATCGCGCGCGAGTACTTCACGCAGCTCGCCGCCACGGTCGGCGTCGAGCTGGCCTGGGACAAAGCCTTCGTTGCCGAGGGCGGCGGTCCGGCCACTGGCGGCGCCTATGCCATTGAGCCGCACAAGGCGGAGCAGCTTTTCAACCAGATGGCGGCCGAAGCCGGGGTGCGGGTGCATTTCAACGCGCGCTTGGCGACGGTCAAAAAAGACGGCGCGCGCCTCATTGAGTTCACCACCGAGGACGGCCAGGTTTTTCGCGCCAAGAAGTTTCTCGACACCACCTATGAGGGCGACCTGATGGCGAAGGCGGGTGTGAGTTACACTCTCAAACGCGAGGGCAACGCCCAATACGGCGAGACCCTCAACGGCATTCATTACAGCGACAAGTACGAACCGCGCACCAACCACCTCAAACCTGGACCACATGGCCGGGTGCCAGGCGGGCAGGGGGTGTGGGACCGCGATTTCCCGCTCGATCCGTATCGCACGCCCGGCTGTCCGGACAGCGGACTGCTGCCGCTCATCGACCCCGAGGAACCGGGCGAACCCGGCGATCCCGCCCCCGGCGTGCAGGCCTACTGCTACCGTCTCTGCCTGACCACCGATCCCGCCAACCGCATCGCCATCGCGCCGCCGCCGGACTATGACCCCGCGCGCTACGAGATCGTCGCGCGTTTCATCGACGCCTGCCTCGCCATCGGTGATGAGATGGACCTGCGCTGGTTTTCCAAGCACGATCCGCTGCCCAACGACAAGTGGGACTTCAACACCGCCACGTTTGGCGGCAACCTGCCGGGCGCGAGTTGGGCCTGGCCGGAGGCAAGCTACGCGCAGCGGGAAAAGATCGCCAAGGAGCATGAGAACTACCATCGCGGCCTGCTGCACTTCCTGGCCACCGACCCGCGTGTGCCGGCGAAGGTGCGCGAGGACATGGCGCGCTTCGGTTTGCCAAAAGACGAGTTCGCCGACAACGGCGGCTGGCCGCATCAAATCTATGTGCGCCAGGCGCGGCGCATGATCAGCGATCTGGTGATGACCGAGCACCACACCTTTGGCCGCCAGACCGCGCCGAAATCCGTCGGTCTCGGCAGCTACGGCACCGATGTGCATGAAATCCGTCGCACGGTGAAAAACGGCGTCGTCATCCGCGAAGGCAAGATCGCCACCGGCCGCGACGGCGCGCCGCCTTACGCGGTCGGTTACGACGCCATCGTTCCGAAGCGCGCCGAGTGCGAGAACTTGTGGGTGACTTTCGCGCTCAGCTCCAGTCATGTCGCCTTCGCCAGCATCCGTATGGAGCCGGTGTTCATGGTCACCAGTCAGAGCGCCGCCACCGCCGCCTGCTTTGCCATTGATGACGGCGTCATCGCGCAGGAGGTGGACTATGACAGGCTGCGCGCGCGCTTGGAGGAAGACCGGCAGGTGATCGAGTGGTGGCATTGAGTCCGGTGCGCGCCAGCGACCTGGAAAGGTGCGGCGTGACGATGTGTTCGGGCGGGTGCTGGCTCACGCGCCGTCATGGCATGCGTGGACGCAGGCGGTGCTGTCGCGGCGCTTGGCAGGCACAGTTCGAGATTCAATCTGCGCCAGGCAGCGGCACCTGGCTGGGATGCATGAGGTAGGCGATGAGGTCGCGGATTTGATCGGGGGTCAACTGGGCGAGCAGGCCTTCGGGCATCATGGAGGCGGGGAGCTCCTGGCGGGTGGCGATGTCGTCGCGCTGGAGGGTGAGCTTTTCGGTCATGGTTTTCAGCTCGAGGGTGCGCTGGCTTTGCTGGCCGATGACGCCGCTGAGCACGCGGCCATCTTTGAGGGTGAGGACGTTCAAACGGAAGTCGGCGGCGACTTGGGCGCCGGGATCGACGATGTTTTCCAAAAGGTAATGCAGGCTGTCGCGGCCGGCGCCGGTGAGGTCGGGGCCGAGCTCGCCGCCGTGGCCGTGCAGGCGGTGGCAGGTGGCGCAGGCGGTGTTGTAGAGGAGGCGGCCGGCGGCTTTGTCGGCGGCGGCGAGGGCCTCGGGCTGCAATTCGGCGGCGAGTTTTTCCATGAGGGCTTTTTTGTCGGCGTCGGACTCGCGGGTCTCGCCCCAGATTTCGCTGAGGCGGCGGCTCACTTCGTCGTCGCCGAGGCTGCGCATCTGGCGGGCGTGGAAGGCGGTGATGGCGCTGCGCGGGATGGCGCGGGAGGCGACGGCGTCGAGCAGGGCGAGGGCGAAGATGGGGCGGGTGGTGAGCACTTCCATGAGCTGGGCGCGCTCGGTGTGGTGGAATTTGCGATAGGCTTTCACCAGGGTAGCGGCGGCTTTTTCATCGCCAAACTGGGCGAGGCCGGCGGCGGCGACGGGGTTGAGGTAACGCTCGTTGATTTGTTGCTCGCAGATTTTACGCAGATCGGGCGGGCGGTTGTCGATGAGGGTTTGCAGGGCGGCTTTGCGCTGGGACATGCTCTGGTTTTTGTCGGCGACGATGCGCTTCACTTCGTCCAGGGCGCGGCCATCGCCGAAGAGGGTGCTCAAGTCGCGCACGCTGGCGGCGAGGTGGGGGTCGTTTTGCAGCTTGGCGGCGAGGGCGTCCCAGGCGGCGGGTTTCGGGGCTTTGCGCCAGCCGGTGAGGGCGGCGCTCATGCCGGTGAGGACGTCCGTTTGAAACGCGGTGCCGGCGCTGGCGGTGTGGGTGAGGAGTTGGTTGAGGGGCTCGGGGTTGGTTTCGATGTCCTCGGCGAGGCGGCGCGCGGCGCTGCGGCGGGTGGCGGGCAGGGCGCACTGCTGGGTGAGGGTGGCGAGCGCGGCGGGGTCGCTGTCGGCGAGGGGGATGAGGCCGTACCAAATCATGAGGGGTAGGTTGTGGTCGTCGGCGTCTTCGGCGTGGGCGACGAGCGGTTGGGCGAGGGCGGGGCGGTGCGCGACGGGCAGGCGTTGGAGAATAGAGGCGAGGGTGAGGCGGACGAGGCTGGAGGGATCGTCTTTGGCGAGGCGGGTCAGCTCGGGCAGGAGGGCATCGGGCGCGGGGCTGGGGGCGTGGTCTTTTTGCTCGCCGAAACGGGTGGGGCGCACGCTCATGAGGGTGTCGAGCGGCCAGGTGTCGGTGAGCAGGCGGAGGGCCCAGACGCGGAGGTGCTCGTTGTCGTGATTGAGCAGGCCGCGCAGCAGGGCTTCGTCGGCGGCGCCGATGACGTAGAGGGACCAGAGGGCGCGCAGTTGCTGAACGGGATCGTTTTTGGCCTGGTCAAAGAGGGCGCGCAGGGCGGGCGCGGTGTCTTTGGCGGTGTCGGCGCGGGAGGCGAGTTCGATGCGGGCCTGGCGGGGGAACCATTCGTTGGCGTGGGTGTGCAGGGCGGCGAGTTCTTTGCCGCTGAGTTTGGCGAGGTGGACGGGCGCGGGTGAGGGTTTGCCGTGGGTGATTTTGAAGATGCGGCCGCTGTTGCGGTGGACGCCGTCGCGCTCGTGGCACTCGCCGGTGTCGCTCCAGTCAATGACGAAGACGCCGCCGTCGGGGCCGTAACGCAGGTCGAGGCCGAGGAACCAGGCGTCGCGGGTTTTGAAAAAGTCGGGCCGGTGGCGGGCGATGTAGCCGGAGCCGTGGCGCTCGACGTGCTCTTGGTTGGCGCGGCGGCCATGCTGGTTGAGGGTGAAGAACTGGCCGCGGAACTCGGCGGGCCAGTTGTCGGCGAGGTAAAACATGGCGCCGATGTGGACGTGGCCGCCGCCGAGGGAGTCGGAGGCGTTGTGGTCCTTGCGGCGGGCGGCGTCCTGCCAGCCGAGCGCGGTGTCGAAGTGCCAGTGGTCGGCATGGAAGTCGATCAGCTCGTAGGCGCGGGGGTTGGGGTCGAGGGTGTGGGCGCGGACGAAGTGGGCGCCGGGGGTGACGTGCCAGAAGTGGCCGTTGACGGTGTTGACGTAAAACAGCTCGCCGTGCTCGTTCCAATCGTGGCCCCAGGGGTTGGTGTTGCCGGAGGTGATGGTTTCAAAGACGCGGCGCTTCGGGTGGTAGCGCCACATGCCGCCGCGCACGGGGATGAGGTCCTCGGGTTTGCTGCCGGGCAGGCCGACTTCGGCGGAACCGGTGGCGCCGCAGCGGCCATAGAGCCAGCCGTCAGGACCGAAGCGCAGGCCGTTGACGAGGTTGTGATAGCTTTCCGGCGGCACGCGAAAACCTTCGATGTGGGTGACGGGCGCGCTGTCGGGGATGTCATCGCCATTGGCGTCGGGAATGAAGAGCAGACGTGGTGACGCGGCCACCCAGACGCCGCCGTGGCCGATCTCAATGCTGGTGACCTGCTGCAACTCGTCGGTGAAGACCTTGCGCGAGTCGAAGCGGCCGTCGCCGTTGCTGTCCTCGAAGATGAGGATGCGGTCGCGCAGGCTGAGGTCGAAGGCGTTTTCGCCATAGGTGAAGCATTCCGCCACCCAGAGCCGGCCGCGGCCATCCCAGGCCATGGCGACGGGATTGTTGACCTCCGGTTCGGCGGCGCTAAGCACGGCTTCGAAGCCGGCGGGCAGTTCGATGCGCTTCAACGCCTCTTCCGGGGACAGGAATTGCTCGAGCTTGGTCTCGGTGTCGAAGGGCGTTGGGAAGTCGGCCGCGCCCAAGCTGGCGGCGAACAAGGCGATGACGAGGAATCGGCGGTGCATGAAGGGTGAACGTGAAACAAGGAAACGCGGGGGAGGCGGACTGCTTGCCTGCGGGTGGCTGCAACTTTGCACGCAGGTAGGCGGCTTATCCAGCGGCAGGCATGGAAATCGGGGGCAAAGGCGAAGGCCCTCTGGCGGCAAGGCGGAATTCGCAGCATTTATTCGACTTGCCAACATTCAAGATTGTTAAAATGTTAATAAAATATAAATAATTACAGTTCATGCTGCTTCCGTCGAAAACGAAAAACCGCCGTCATTCTCCTGCCGTCCGGCAGCAGCGGCAGTCGCGGCGGCAGAAGGTGGATGTGGCGCGGCATCCATCACGGCAGCAGGAGCATGAGCGGTTGGGGATCAAACGCTGGATCGGCATCCTGGTGCTGACACCCGTGGTGCTGGTGACCATCATCACGATGGTGGAGATGTTTTGGCGGCTGGTGACGCGTCACGGCATCTGGCAGACGGAGGAGTTCCGCTTTTTCCTCCTGGGGGCGAGCGCCTGGCTGGCGCTCTACTTTCTGGCGGGACTGCGGCCGGTGCGCTTTTATGTGTTTGGCCACGAGCTGAGCCACGCGCTGGCGGCGCTGTGCACGGGCGGCAAGATTTACGACTTCGATTTCGGCCGGGAGGGCGGTTATGTGGAGACGGACAAGACGAGCACGTTCATCTCGCTGGCGCCTTATTTGATCCCGATTCACGCGCTGGGGGTGATGCTGGTGTTTGGCACGCTGGCGTTGTTTTTCGATTTGTTCCAAACGCATCATGTTGAGGTGCTGGGGCTGGCGGTGCCTTTCAAAGCGGCGCGCCTGTTTCACGCCGGTTTGGGGCTGGCCTGGTCTTTCCATGTCACTTATACGATCCTCACGCTGCGGCGGCAGCAGAGCGATCTGACGCGCAACGGGGAGTTTTTCAGCGTGATGCTGATCACTCTGGTGAACGCCGGACTGCTGACGCTGATGTTCGTGGCCGCCTCACCGCACCCGGAGCTGGGTCTGGCGCAGACCCTGCGCTGTTGGTGGGGGGTGCTGACGCGCTTGCTGCCGTGGCTGGCTTGAACCGTGACCATGCCGTCGTTTCGCCGTCTGAGCGGCGAGGGTCGCAAGCGCAAGGAAGAGAAGGAAAAGTGCGTTTTCCGCTCCGCCAAGCGGTCAGTCAGCGGAAAACGAGCACCGGGCAGGAGGCGTGGCGCACGACGCTTTCTGCCACGCTGCCGAGCAGGTAGTGCTTGAGTCCGCTGCGGCCATGGGTGGAGATCACGATCATGTCAGCGCCACGCCGCGCGGCTTGGGCGCAGATTTCATCGGCGGGACGACCGGCGACGGCGGCCACATGGATGTCCGTGATGTCCGGCACTTCCTCACGCGCGAATTCGCGCAACTGCTGTTCGGTCTCGGTCTCCATTTGGCGGTGCAGGTCGGCGGTCTGAATGCGCAGGCCGCTGGTGGGCGGTTCGACGACGCTGAGCAAGGTCAGCTTGCCGCCTTCGACGCCGCGGATCATTTCGGCGGCGCGGCGCAGCGCGGCGCGGGAGTGATTGGAAAAATCGACCGGCACCAGCAGGTGCGCGCTACGGCTTGGGGTGGGGGTGGAGGCAGCCATGACAGCACTGCTATAAAACGAATCGCGCTTGGTTCAAGCCGCGGTTGCCGCGCGCGCAAAATCCGCGCCGGAAAACCCCTGGTAGGAGCGGAAGCATTGACGAAATCGTCATGACGGCGGCGCCGGATTGAAAATAGCAATGGGGCAGGGCAGCCGCCGGCGTGTATGCTGTCGGGATGACCATTCATTTGTTACCCGGCATCGGCGGCACGGCGGACATGTTTCGCGACTACCGGTTCCCTTTTCCGGTGCGCAAGCCGGAGTACCTGCGTCCGCCGGCGCGGGATTGCAGCTTTGCGGACTACGCGCGTTTTTTTGCCGCGCAACATGGCATCGTGGCCGGAGACACGCTGGTGGGCATGTCGCTGGGCGGTTTGATGGCGTGTGAAATCGCCAAGCACCTGCCCATCCGCAAGCTGGTGCTCATTTCCTCAGGCACGCGCGCGGAGCACTTGCATCCGCTCCTGCGTCGGCTGGCCTTTCTGAGTCCGCGGGTGCCGTTTCGGCTGCTGCAGCGGATCACCGTGCCGGTGGGAATTTTCGGCGCTGTCCGGCGGCGCACCCTGGAGATGTTCAAGGCCTCCGACCCGGAATTCCTGACCTGGGGCTGCCTGCACGCGCCTCGCTGGGAGGGACTGGATCGACATCCGGACCTGACGCAAATCCACGGCGCCTGGGATCCGGTATTTCCGCCGCAGCGGCAACGCGGTCGTATTCAGCATCTTCTGCCGCGCGCGGGTCACATCACCCTGCTGCGCCAGCATCGCGAAATCAACGCACTGCTGCTGGAATTGCTCGTTCCCCTGCATGCGAAGGCTTCTTTGTCGGAGACTTGACTCCGCCGCCCGCGAGAAATCCGGGCTTTAGCGCCGCCGCCGCGCAATTTCCGGGACGCGCGTGGCAAGATTGGTGGCGCGCGCCGGGCTTTTTTCTGTTAAACTGGATCGTTTATTCACCCCCAACCCATCAACCCGCCATGAAGACCTTTCGTCACATCGTCGCCGCCGTGGATTTCACCAAGCATTGTCGTCTCGCCGTCAAGGAAGCCGTGCATCGCGCCGCGGCGGACAAGGCCGAGGTCATTGCCGTGCATGTCATGGACGAGTTTTTGATGGAGGAACTCAAAAAAGCGCAGGCCACCGACCGCGTGACGATCCGCCGGGAATGGGAAAAAAAACTGGCCGACTTTGTGCAAAGCGTCGGCGCCGGCGACATTGTCGTGCATGTCGAAGTACGGGTGGGCAATCCGTTTTTGGAATTGGTCGAGGCCTGCCGGGTGCGCCAGGCGGACCTGCTGGTCATGGGCGCCAAAGGCTCCCGCAGCGAGCCGAACCGCATCGGCGTCATCGCCGCCAAATGCATCCGCAAAGCGCCCGTTGATGTGCTGGTGGTGCGCCAGGACGCCCAGGGCCCCTTTAAAAAGGCGGTGGCCTGCGTCGATTTTTCCGAGAACTCCGCCAAGGCCGTGCAGTGCGCCCTGCACATCGCCGCGCAGGACGGCGGCTCCCTCGACGTGCTCTTCGTATATCAAAGCGCGCTGGCGATGGCGGTGGACTACGGCGGCCTCGTCGCCCCGTTGCCGGCGGGCGCCGACGCGGAGGCGATGGCGGCCTGGCAGAAAGACCTCGATGCCTTTCTTGAGCCGCTTTGCCGCACCGCTGCCGGCGTGCAAGTACGCGCCGTCGTCAAGGAACGCATCAACATCCGCGAGGCCATCCTCGATCACGTCAATGACATCCACGCCGACCTCGTCGTGCTCGGCACCCGCGGCAAGTCCGGCCTGCGCGAGCTGCTCATCGGCACCACCGCGGAGAAAATCATTCAAAACGCGCCCTGCTCCATCCTCGCCGTCAAGCCGGACGAAATGAGCGCGGAAGCCGACGGTTGACCCGGCCCCGCCTTCATCACGCCGGCAGGCCGCCGCTTATGTCCTTCCCGTCCGAACCTCCGCCTCCCGCCGCCTCCGGCACCCGCGATCCCGACATCCTGCAAAGTCTCGTCGATCACGCTGGCATGCTCGTGCTGGAGGTGGATTTGCAGGGCCGCATCATCTGGTTCAACAGCGTCTTCGCCCGTCTCGCCGGCCGCGGCCTCGACGAGGTGCGCGGGTGCGACTGGGTGGACGAGTTCATCCCCGCCGGGCATCGCGACGAGGCGCACCGTCTCTGCCGCGGGCACTTCGGGCAGGAGCGCGCCGACACGCACACCAAGCCCTTTCTCAGCCGCGACAAAGGCGAGCGCCACATCGAGTGGTTCCACTCCGACTTGCATGACGCCGCCGGCCAGCCGCAGGGCATCCTCTGCATCGGACGTGACGTCACCGATCTGCAAAGCGCCCGCAGCGCCCTCGCCGAGGCCGAGCAATTGAACCGCGCCGTGCTCGAGACCGCCGTCAACGCCATCATCATCATCAACGACCAGCACCTCATCGTGTCCGTCAACACCGCCACCGAGCGTCTCTTCGGCCACACGCGCGACGAGATGATCGGCCGCAACGTCAACATGCTCATGCCCGAGCCGTACGCCTCCCGCCACGACGGCTACGTCGAGAGCTACAAGCGCACCGGCCGCCGCAAGATCATCGGCATTGGCCGCGAAGCCGTCGCCATGCGCAAGGACGGCAGTCTTTTCCCCATCGACCTCTCCGTCGGCGAGGTCGTCCTGCCCGGCGGCCGCCGCCTGTTCACCGGCATCATTCGCGACCTCACCGAGCGCAAGCAGTTGGAGGAAAAAATCTTGCGCATCAGCGAGGAGGAGCGCCATCGCATCGGCCAGGACATTCACGACGACCTCTGCCAGCAGATCGCCGCCATCGGCTGCCTCGCGCGCGTCGCGCAGCAGCGTATGTCGAAGGCCGGCGCCGCCGTCGAGCCGGAGCTAAAGGAGATCGTCAGCCTGCTCACCACCGCCAACCAGCGCGCCCGCGAGATGGCGCGCGGCCTCATGCCCATCGTTCTCGACGCCGGCGGTCTCGGCGCCGCCCTCGCCGACATCGCCCGCGGCACGCGCGACATCTTCAACATCGCCTGCCACTTCGAGAGCGACCCGCCCGTCGAGGTGCGCGACAGCGCGCTCGCCACCCAGCTTTACCGCATTGCCCAGGAGGCCGTCGCCAATGCCGTCAAGCACAGCCACGCCACCCGCCTCGAAATTCATCTCACCGAGGACGACGGCCGCCTCACCCTCAGCATTCGCGACAATGGCCGCGGCATCCCCGATCACTCCCCCGGCAGCGGCACCGGCATGGGCCTCTTGACCATGAGCCGCCGCGCGCGCATGATGGGCGGCGACGTCAGCGTGGAAAATCATCCGCAGGGCGGCACTCTCGTCACATGCAGCATCCCGACACCACAGGCCAACCCCTGAAGACACCGGCACGGAGAAAACTGCTGCTCATCGACGACCATCCCATCATGCGCCACGGCCTCGCACAGCTCGTCGCCACCGAGGACGACCTCGAAGTCTGCGCCCAGGCCGGCAGCGCGCGCGACGGCCTCGCCGCACTCCAGCAGCACCAGCCCGACCTCGTCGTCATCGACCTCACCCTGCCCGACCGCAACGGCCTCGAGCTCCTCAAAGACATCCACGCCCTGCATCCCGGCGTCCGCTGCCTCGTCCTCTCCATGCACGACGAGTCCATGTACGCCGAGCGCGCCCTGCGCGCCGGCGCCCGCGGTTACCTCATGAAGGAAGTCGCCGCCGAGCAGTTCATCCACGCCGCGCGCAAGGTGCTCGACGGCGGCATTTATCTCAGCGAGGCCATCGCCGGCCGCATGCTCGAACAGGCCGTCAGCGGGCGCGCCCGCGCCGGCACCGGCATCGATCAGCTCACCGACCGCGAGCTCGAAGTGCTCGCGCTCATCGGCGCCGGCCGCGCCACCAAAAACATCGCCGCGCAGATGGGCATCAGCACCCGCACCGTCGAGGCCCACCGCGCCCACATCAAAGAGAAGCTCGGCCTCACCGACGGCGCCGAGCTCGTCCGCCACGCCGTGCAGTGGGTGGAAAACGGCGGCCGCGCATGAGGGTGGGGCAATCATCTTGATTGCCCGTCATGGCCGCTGCCAGGGCACCGCGCCGCCGCGTTGAATCTGCGCGCGCAGGGCCGCGCCCAGCTCGTTGAGCATCTTCTTGTTCTTTCCCGCCAGATCGTTCTGCTCCCGCGGATCGTCCTGCAAGTGATAAAGCTCCAGCGGACTGAACGGATCGTTTTGCAGCAGCTTCCAATCGCCGCGGATGAGCGCCTCGTAGCTCTTGCCGCCGTATTGAGGGCCGCCCTCGCGCCGCACGAAATAAAGATCGCGCGGCGTGTCCAGCTCCCCGGTGGCCAGGAGCGGCACCAGGCTCACCGCGTCCAAGTCTGGCGCAGGCTGCGCCCCCGCCAGTTCCAGAAAGGTGGGAAACAGATCGAAGTTCAGCCCCGCGTAATCGCTGCGACCGCCGGGCGGCAGGCGCGCCGGCCAGCGCAGCAGGAAGGGCACGCGCAGACCGCCGTCGTAGTGATCCTGTTTGCCGCCGCGCCAGGGATCGTTGTTCTGCGCGTGGGGCAGGGAACCGCCGTTGTCCGCGGAGAAAACCACCAGCGTGTTCTCCGCCAGTCCCGTCGCGTCCAGCGCCGCCAGCACGCGCCCGATGCCGTCATCCAGATGCTCCACGAAAGCCACATTCAGCGCCCGCTTCGGGTCCAGGTCCGGCGCGCGTTTTTGCACCTTGTGCAGCCACGCCGCCGGTGGTTCGATGGGAAAGTGCGGCGCGTTGTAGGCCAGGTAGAGAAAAAAGGGCTTGTCCTTGGGCCGCCGCTCCCCCTTCAAATAGGCGACCGCCCAGTCGGTGAAAAGATCCGTCGCATGCCCCTCCGGCTCGATCACCTCCGCGTTGAGCCGCATGTAGTTGTTGCCGTGGCGCAGGTGCGTCGTGTAGCTGTCCATCATGTCCCCCAGGAAACCGTGGAAAAGATCGAACCCGCGCTCATTCGGCGTGTTCGGCGATTCCAGACCGAGATGCCACTTGCCGACGATGGCCGTGTGGTAGCCCGCCTTTTTCAACTCGTCCGCCAGCGTCGGCGTCTTCGGATCAAAGAAGCCCCAGGAGTTCGCCGCGTCCGTGCGGATCACACCCGGCACCCCGGCGCGATCCGGGTGGCGTCCCGTCAGCAGCGCCGCGCGGGAGGGGGAGCACACCGTGCAGTTCGCCCGCATCCGCGTGAACAAGATGCCCTCCCGTCCGATGCGGTCGATGTTCGGCGTGCGCACATCCCGCGCCTGGTAGGCGGAGACATCGCCGTAGCCCTGGTCGTCGGTCAGGATGAGGATGAAATTCGGCGGCGCCTCCGCGGCCGCTGCCAAAGACAGGGCGGACAGGCACAGCAGCAGGAGAAGGCGGCGGATTTTCATGGCAGCACGAACGGAGCAAAAGAGCGCAGGCTGGCAAGGCAAAGCACCGCCTCAAAGCGGGGCGCTGGGCGGACCTCAGGCCTGCCTGTGCTTTGCCGCGGGCTGACCTGCGGACCGTTCCTGACGCGATGCCACGGCAATCGGCGGATCTGGAGGGGAAATCCGTGGCCATGCGGCCGGGAGGGGGCGGGGGTCATCTTACCGCCGTCTGCCGCCTTTTTTCTTGGCCCGGCCGGTGAGGATGGCTTTGGCGCGGGCTTCGTCGTCGAGCACGGTGGTGTACTTGTAGTTGAAGCCGTCGAGTTTGCGGCGCGGGATCTTTTGATTGATGAGGCGCTCGACGGACTCGACGTTGGGCAGTTCCTCAGCGGAGAAGAGGGTGTAGGCGTCCCCTTCCTTCTGGGCGCGGCCGGTGCGGCCAATGCGGTGCACGTAGTCTTCGGAGTTCTCCGGCACCATGTAGTTGATGACGTGGGTGACGCCGCTGATGTCGAGCCCGCGCGCGGCGAGATCGGTGGCGACGATGACCTCGAACTCGCCGTCGCGGAAGCCTTTCAAGGCGCGCTCGCGCTCGCTCTGGCGGATGTCGGAGTGCATGACGGCGGCTTTGTACTCGCCTTCCTGCTGGATCGCGGAGTAGAGCTGGTCGGCCTGCATTTTGGTGCGGGTGAAAATCATGAGGCTGTTGAAGTGCGTCTGCTTCAGGATGGCCAGCAGCAGCTCCTGGCGCTGATCGCCGGCCACCGGATAGACGTAGTGGCTGACAGTCTCCGCCGGTGAGAAGCGGATGCCGATCTCGATGCTGACGGGCTCCTTGAGGGCGAAGTCGGCGAGATTCTGAATCTGCGGCGGCATGGTGGCGGAGAAAAACAGGGTCTGCCGTGTGGAAGGGGTTTTTTCCACGATGCGGCGCACGTCCGGCAGGAAGCCCATGTCGAGCATGCGGTCCACTTCGTCGAGGATGAGCACTTCGACGCCGTCGAGGTTGGCGGTGCCATCCTTCATGAAGTCGAGCAGGCGGCCAGGGGTGGCGACGACGACATCGACGCCGCGCTGCAAGCCCTTGCGCTGTTTTTCGTAGCCGACGCCACCATGCACGAGCAGCACCCGCAGGCCGGTGTGCTTGCCGTATTTTTCAAATTGCTCGACGACTTGCGCGGCGAGTTCGCGGGTGGGTTCGAGCACGAGGCAGCGGAAGCCGCCGGGCGCGCCGAGGCGGCTGAGGGTGGGCAGGGCGAAGGCGGCGGTCTTGCCGGTGCCGGTCTGGGAGGCGCCGATCACGTCCTTGCCTTCGAGCACGACGGGGATGGCTTTCTCCTGAATGGTGGTGGGCGTCTCGTAACCGGTTTCCTTGATGCCCGCCAGCACGCCGGCGCTGAGGCCGAGCACTTCAAACTTCTCCGGGTAAGGCCCCTCCGGCACGGGCGGCGGCGGCGGCGGCGGTTCCGGTGGCACGTTCACAATCGGCTCGCGCGGCCCTCTGTCCTCGCGATCTCCGCGTCCTCCACGGCCACGGCCTCCGCGACCACCCCGCTCGCCTCTCTCTCCCCGATCCCGACGGCGCTCGCCACGGTCTTCGCTGGACGCGCCTCCCTCGGTTCGTTCGCGGCGCGGGGGTCGGCCTTCGTCATCGGGCTTGCGCTCGCGGGGTCCGCGGTCGCGGCGGCTGCGGTCGCGCGGCGGGCGGTCTTCACTGAGGGCACGGCCTTCGTGATCCTCAAAGCGCGGGCGGCGGCGGGGCGCGGCGGATTCGGCGGCGCTTTCCTTTTTGCCCTTCATGCCGAGCAGCTTTTTCACGCCGGCTTTGATGCGTCCAAGCACCGATTTCTTTTTGTCTTCCTTCGTTGGTTTGCTCACTGATTTGGTTCTTTCCGGCGCTTTTATCGTCGCAAACCCGCCGCATTGCAAACCTTCCCTTTAGGGGAGGCGGGGTGGAGCCTGGGTAGCCGCCGGTGGATGCCCCGCGCTTGCGCAGGCGGGTTTTGCTGCCTTGTTTCCCCTGACGCCATGACCGACCCCGCCGCCAACCGCTTCATCCAAATCGCCGACGCCGCTCGCGAAACCAACGCCTGGACCAACAACGAGTGGCTGTGCCGGCCGGACCTCGTGGCGGCGGAAAAGCTGCTGCTGGTGCGGGCAAACATGGCGCCGCATCACTGCCATCCTTTCCATTTCCACCCGCATCGGGAGGAGATCATTTATGTGCTCTACGGCCGCGCCGAGCAGTGGGTGGGGCGGGAGAAACGCATCCTGTCCGCGGGCGAGATGGCGCACATCCCGGCGGGCACGATTCACGCCACTTACAATCCGCACGCGGAACCCCTGGTTTTTTTGGCCATCCTGTCACCGGCGATGCTGCCAGAGGCGCAGGCGGATGACCCCGACCCGGTGGATGTGTCCAGCGAGCCGCCGTGGGTGACGATCCGCGCCGGGTTGCCGGAGTGCGTCACGCTGGCGTGAGGAATTTCCCCGGCGTTGTTTCCGCGTCCCGCGCCCCCAGCAGATGGCGTGCCGCCCGCTCCAGCGCCTCCACGGTGAAAGCGATATCCTCCAGCCGGGTGCGATGATTGGTGATGGCGGCGCGCAGGACCTCCCTGCCGTTGATTTGGCAGGTTGAGATGACCGCCTCGCCGCTCACTTGCAGGCGGCCGGCCAGGATTCGATTGAGCTGGCTCAAGGCCGCGGTGTTCAAACCCGCGGCGCGCACACTAAAGCAGCAGAGGTTCGACACGACCGGAGCCATGAGTTCAAGAATCTCGCTGCGCTCAATGAGCCGTCCCATTTCCGCGGTTTGTTGAAGATTGGCGGTAATGGCCGCCCCCAGCCGCTGCCGTCCATAAGCGCGGATGGTCGCCCACACTTTGAGCGCGCGGAAGCTGCGGGACAAATCAATGCCGTAATCACAGAACCACGGCTCGCCGCCGCCAAGAGTGCCTTGCTCCTGACTGGCAAGATAGCTGGGGCGCGTGGCAAACGTAGCCCGATGCAGGGCCGCATCCCGAATGAGAGCCAAGCCGCAATCGTACTGCACGAACAGCCACTTGTGCATGTCGAGGCTGATGGAATCCGCCTGTTCCATTCCATGCGTCAAACTGGACCATGGCTCAGCGGCGAGCTTGACCCAGGCGCCGAAAGCGCCGTCCACATGAAACCAGAGCTGCTGCCGCCGGCAGAAATCGGCAATCGCCTGGAAATCATCAAAAATTCCAAGCTCCACTGAGCCAGCGGTGCCGATGACGCAGAAAGGCTGTTTTCCGGCGGCGCGATCCGCGGCCACCCGTTCGGCCAGCGCGGTCATGTCCATCCCCGCATTGCCTTTGCGCGGAATCAGCCGCAGTGCCTCAGAGCCTATGCCGAGCAATTCCAGCGCGCGGCTCAGGCAATGGTGGGATCCCTCGGCGGCATAAGCGGTGAGGCGGGGGCGCCGCTGGATGCCTTCGGCTCGAATTTCGGGTCCGAGCGCTTTTTGTCTGGCCACGGCCAGCGCGATCACCGTGGCCTGCGAGGTTCCGGTGACGAGGATGCCGCTCGTGGAGGCCGGCATGCCCAAAACCTCGGCGCACCAGCGGATGACGGCCCGCTCCACATGGATCGCGCCATGATCGCGACCGCCGCAACTGCTATTCATGGTGGCGGCGACCATTTCTGCCAGCAGCCCGGTGGGCAGTCCTGACCCCTGCACCCAGCCAAAAAAACGCGGATGTGTGTTGCCGCTGCCGTGGGGCAGGATCCGGTCGCTCAGCTCGCGCGTCATTTCCTCGAACCCGGCTCCTGGCGCGTCCGGCGGCAAGACGCAGGCCGCCGCCATCCCGGCAGGCACAGGCCGCCAGGGTTCCTCTTGGTGGCGCTGCCATCGGTCCAGGCAAGCATTCAAAAGTTGATGCGCGAGCGCGCGAAAAGCCGCAAAATCGCCCGGCTCCAGGCCTGGATCCAATGAGTTCGTTCCGGAAGATGACATGGGTGGAAGGAGAAGCCCGGCTAGCACGCTCTGGCGGCGTGTTGCGCATGAGACGCCGCCCGCAGGCAGGAGCGCCAGCCGTGAAAGTAGGGTGAGCCTGGAAGCACGCATGCGCGTTTGCTGGCAATGCGATGCCAGTTCAGGAAACAGGGGTGATAAGAAGTCCTGCCCAAGGGCGTCAAACCCGGCTGCTGCACGATGCGCGCCTCCCAGGTGACGTTGGCTTCGAGCAATACCACTCCGGCGTCGGTCATGGCCACATCCCAGCCGAGCGAATTGAACTGAGGAAAGCAACGATGCGCGCGCGTGGTCGCCGCAACCACCTCATCCCACAAGGGCAGGCGCCGGTGGTGGATGAGACCGCCGGTGTCAGGATGCCTGTCAAAATCGGCATGGCAAACGGCCGCGTCGCGCTTCTTCGCCAGCCCCAGTTCACCAGTGGCCAAGTTGATGTTGGATGCGACCCCGCCATAGCGCCAATGATCGGTCGGCTGCCCAGGTTTGAGCATTTTAAAAGTGGCGGCAAAGACGCGGCAGTCGCGGCCATCGGGTTCGATGCAGGTCATGACACGCGCGGTGGAGCACCCGCCGGGACTCAGATCCGCGAGGTCAGGATGCGGCCGCAGCTTGACTTGCAACAGCAGCGGGGCGGTTTTGGAGAGCGCGGCCAGGTGACTGATCAACGCCTCCTGCCCAAATTCACCGCCCTCCTGCGACTGCCAGCAACCTGGACGGATCAAAGTCCAGTTGCAGGCTCCGGCACCGCGGCCTGACGAGGCTTCTTTGCTAAAAAGATCCACAGCGGGAAGGCGGGGCTCTTCATGCCAGCGGACCTCGCCATTCGCGAAATCGGCAATCACTCGAGGCGTGGGCAGTCCATGCCGGCGGCAAGCCTCGTGGTAACGGCGCTTGTCTTTGAGGGCGAACAAGTCAAGAGCGAGCGCTTCAAGCAGAAAGCGATGACGGACAAACATCGTGTTCGGGTGGATGAACAGCGGCGTTTCACCAGACGGCAGCAGGTAGAGACGATGGCAATAGTAGAGCTCCGGGTGAATTTGATGGCGCCAGACACGTAGCAGAATTTCGATGAACTGCCGCTGCAGGGAAACGCCATGAACGTCCCGCACCCCTGGGCCGCAGCGTTGGACGTGCCGCCAAATGTCCGTGAGATTGGATCCTTTGACGACGGCATAGCGCGTCTTGTAAGACAAGCAGCTAGCACGCGCGCGCAACGCTCGTTGAACACGCAGCAAAGATTTGCCCTCGCGGGCGGCGGGAGTGTCTGACATACTACAAGACGGACCGTCCTAGGGTCCCTCTCAGCACCGATGATGAAATCGGCGCGCTCACTCCGCAATCGGAAATTAGCGCCTCGCCTTAACAGGGCAAAGAAACCTTTATTCAATAAACGCCTTCGACGATCTTGTTCTCCATGGCGCCAAATGGACGCACTTCGGCGACGCCGTCCCAGGCGTAGGGCGCGCGGGGTTTGCGGCGCAGGGCCTCGTCCCGTTCCAGAAAGCGTGGCATGAAGAACTCCTTGGTCAGCGTGGTCAGCTCGACGCGGCCCCAGCTGTCGTACTCGACGGTGTCCTCGGTTTTTTCCGGGTTCACCACCCGCAGCACGGCGCGCGGCTGCGGGGCGTAGTAAGTGATGGAAAACTTGTCCTCGGGCAGCAGCGGCACGCTGGCGGCCAGACCCATCAGGGTGTTGCCATAGGTCGGGTAGAAGCCAATTCGGCCCTCCAGCACCTCCTCGACGATGAAGCGCACATACTGCGGAGCCATGGTGGTGCCGCCACAAAAGACACCGCGAATGCCGTGTTCATAGAGGTCGATTTTTTCCGCGATGGCTTCCAGCAGCTTCGGCGTGGTGAAGACGCCGGCGATCTTGCGATGCTTCAAAATGGTCACGGCTTGATCGACGACGTGATCCATGTACTGGCGGGCGACATCGAACTGCTTGTTGGAAATGAGTTTCTTCACGAAGCGCGGGTCGAGGTCGATAAAGTAGCAGGCGCTGCCGCGGAAGTTGGCGAGGTGCTCAATGGCGAGGCGGAGGCGGCGCGGGCCGGTGGGGCCGACCATGATCCAAGCCTGGCCGGGCGGGAAATGCTCGTCACTGACTTTGCCGGAGAACTCCTCGTAATCGGTCTTGTAATCGTGCCAGCCGATGCGCTGCTTGGGCATGCCGGTGGTGCCGCCGGTTTCGAAGACGTTGAAGGGTTTGCCTTTGAAGGCGGCGGGCACCCAGACCTCGGGTTGCAAGTCCCGCAGCCACTCGTCCTGGAAGTGCGGGAAGTGGGCGACGATGTCCTCGTAGCTGTTCACCTTGCCGCGCGGGTCGAAGTTTTTCTGCGCCCACTCCAGCCAGAACGGGCTGCCGGTCTCGGGGGAGAAATGCCAGTGGATGATTTCGCGGACGTGCTGGTCGAGTTGGGACTTGGCTTCTTCGGAGGTCATGGTCGTTCAGAGGGGATTCGGGGAGCGCAAAGGAACGCAAAGGTCCGGCGCGCGCAAGGGCGGGGTTTGCCCGGGGAAAGCATACGAACGCGGGGGCGTGTCTGTTCCATCGAGTTTTTTTGCGTGAGGGAGGAGGAGTGGGGGGGAGGTGCGAGGGCGCCTGGCCCTGTGGGTTGCAAGCCCACCCCAATGGGTGCAAACCCTTGTCACGCGATGAACCCCTCTCGCGTCCCTTCAGGACGCGACCGAGTGGGGGTGTGAATGCGCGGCGATGCCCTGGGTCAACGACGTTCCCCCCGTTTTCATTTCATTTCAGCGCGCCCTGAAGGGGCGCTAGAGTCTTGCTGCCCGTTCAGCTCTTCATCAAGGCTTCGAGATCACCCGCCTCGATGGGGATGTCGGCCATGAGGTCGGTGTTGCCGTCCTCGCCGATGAGGATGTCGTTTTCCAACCGGACACCGAGGCCTTCCTCGCGGAGGTAGATGCCGGGTTCGACGGTGAAGACCATGCCCGCACGAATCGGTTGCCAGGCGGGCGGCACGTCGTGCACATCGAGGCCGAGGTGGTGGGAGGTGCCGTGCATGAAGTACTTTTTATACAGCGGCTTCTCCGGATCCTGCTCCGCCACCTCCTTCGGGTCGAGCAGGCCGAGGCGGACGAGTTCGTCGGTCATGATCTCGCCGACTTTTTCTTGATACTCGCGGATGATGACGCCGGGCTTGAGCATCTGGCAGCAGGCGCGGAAGACGCGCAGCACGGCGTCATAGACGGCGCGCTGGCGCTCGCTGAAGCGGCCATTCACCGGGATGGTGCGGGTGAGGTCGGCGTTGTAGTTGCCGTACTTGGCGGCGACATCAAGGAGCAGCAGGTCGCCGTCACGGCACTCGCAGTGATTGGTGACATAGTGCAGCACGCAGGCGTTGGCGCCGCTGGCGATGATCGGCGGATAAGCGAAACCGCCGGCGCGCTGGCGCAGAAATTCGTGCGCGAGTTCGGCCTCAATCTCGAACTCATGCACGCCGGGTTTGACGAAGCGGAGCAGGCGCAGGAAACCGTCGCGGGTGATGCGCACGGCTTCGCGCAGGAGATCGAGTTCGGCGGCGCTCTTCACGGCGCGCAGTTCGTAAAGCAGCGGCGCCAGGCGCTCGATGCGGTGCAGCGGGTACTCATGGCGGCAGCGGCGGGCGAAGCGCAGCTCGCGCGACTCGACGTTGATCGTGGCACGCGGATGCTCGTTGCCGTTCAGATAAACCACGGAGGCCTGGCACATGAGCTGGCGGAATTGGGTCTCGAACTCGCTGGTCCAATGCACGCGCTGGATGCCGGAGCGAGCGGTCGCGTCCTCCTTCGTCAGCTTTTGTCCCTCCCAGATGGCGATGTGCTCGGAGGTCTCGCGTACGAAGAGCAGTTCGCGCTGCTTGGGGTCCGGCGCGTCGGGGAAGAGCATCAGCACGGTCTCTTCCTGGTCGATGCCGCTGAGATAAAAGAGGTCGCTGTTTTGAGCGAAGCCGAGGGTGCCATCGGCATTGGTCGGCATGACGTCGTTGGCTTGCACAATGACGAGCGCGCCCGGCGGCAGGCGTTCGCTCAGACGACGGCGATGTTCGGTGAAGAGTTCGGCGGGAGCAGGTTGAGAGCGCACCCGGCAGAAAGGCGACAAAGTTGACCGGGTGTCAAGCGCGCGGCTCCGGCTTATTTTTTGGCTTTGGCCTTGGCGGCGGCGGGTTTGGGCAGGGGCTTGATGAGGACGATGTCCACATCGTTGGCGCCTTCCGGTCCCGGCGTGGTGCGGCCACGGGCGATGGCATGTTCCATGGCGGCTTTCATGGCAGAGACGCGCTCGGGATGCTGGTCCACGAGGTTGGTGGTTTCACCGGGATCGCTGGCCAGGTCGAAGAGCTGGAACTCGGGCAGGCCGCTATGGTCGTCTTTGCCGGGACGCGGCGCGCTCCAACCGCCGGAGCCGGGGCAAAGCGCTAGTTTCCACGCGCCGTCGCGGATGGCGAAGCTGCCGTTGATGGACTGGCTGATGATCGAGTTGCGTATGGGGCCCGTGTCGGTGCCCAGCAGCGCGGGCAGGAAGCTGACGCTGTCCTCACCGGCGCCGGGTGGCAAGGCGACGCCGAGCTGATCGGCAAAGGTGGCCATGAAATCGATCTGGCCGATGAGCTGGTCGCTGACGGTGCCGGCTTTGACTTTGGCCGGCCAACGCACGAGGAAGGGCACGCGGTGGCCGCCCTCATAGAGGTCGGCTTTGTGACCGCGATAGATGTGGCTCGGGTGGTGTCCGGCGGCGACGAGCTCATCGATGTTGGCGGCGGGAGAGCAGCCGTTGTCGCTGGTGAAGACGAGGAGGGTGTCTTGGTCGAGGCCGTGTTTCATCAAGGCGTCCAGGACGCGGCCGAGGTCGGCATCGACTTGTTTGACGAAGTCGGCGTAGGGGTTGATGCCGCTGCTGCCTTGGAATTCGGGGGTCGGCACGATGGGCGTGTGCGGCGCGGCCAGAGGCACATAGGCGAAAAAAGGCGAGCCATTTTTGGCCGCCTCGGCGCGCTCGCCAATGTAAGCGATGAGGCGGTCAGTGACAGCGGTTTGCACGTCGATGGCTTCAAACTCCGCGCCGGCGGGTCCGGGACGATGGAAGGCCTTGGTCACCGTGGCGATCTCGGTGGGCAGGCGATCTTTGATCCAGACGTAGGGGTACATGTCGAGCGAGGCGCTGATGCCGTAGAAATGATCGAAGCCGCGATCCACAGGAGCGTCCTGGATGGGGGCGGTGTAGTCCACGGCATCGATGTCCTGGAATGACTTGGAGAAGTCGCCCCCGTCATCGGCGAGGCGGCCGCCTTTGAGCGGCCAGTTCATGCCGAGATGCCATTTGCCAATGCAGGCGGTGTGATACCCGTGCTGCTTGAGCAAGCCGGCGAGGGTGAGGCGATCCTTGGCGATGAGAGGCGGGGAGAAGCCGCCGAGCACGCCGCTTTGCAGGCGGGTGCGCCAGTGATAACGGCCCGTGAGCAGGCTGTAACGCGTGGGTGTGCAGACGCCGGAGGAGGTGTGCGCGTCCGTGAAACGCATGCCCTCGCGCGCCAGACGGTCGAGATTCGGTGTGGCGATTTTACTGTCCGGATTGTAGGCGGAGACATCGCCATAACCCTGGTCATCGGCGAGCACGATGATGATGTTGGGCTTGTCCGCAGCGGCGACAGCGGTCTGGGCAACAACGAGGGAACAGAGCAGCAGGGTTTTCATGAAGCGACGCAGTCGCGGGAAACGCCGAAAGAGGCGGGCTCTTGCCCGAGAGATGGAATTGCCTGGCTATTTGGGACGAAAAATGGCGTACACATGGCTGCCCATGAAACGCCGACGCTTTCTTTGCATCCTTGCCGCCTCCGCAGTGGCTTCTGCGCTGCCTGCACAAACTCAGCCTGGCAAGCTCGTCATCGCCGGCGGCGCGATCACCACCGCGAGACCGGCGCTGTGGCGCGTGATGCTGGCGGAGCGCCTGCCGGGCCGGCCCATCGGCATCATCTCCACCGCCAGCGAGAAACCCGCCGCCACCGGCGAGCCGCTTGCTGCCGCCTTAAACGAGGAGCATGGAAACGGCACGGCGGTTTTTGTGCCGCTCGACGCCAAGCTCGCCAACGCCGCTGATCCCGCCATCGTGGCGCTGATCGAAACCTGCGGCGGTTTTTATTTTACCGGCGGCAGCCAGACACTCACCACCAAGACGCTGCGCAACGCCGATGGCTCGCCCACTCCCGCATGGACGGCCATTCGCGCGATCAACGCCGCGGGCGGTGTCATCGGCGGCAGCAGCGCCGGCGCCGCCATCATGAGCGATCCCATGATCACCGGCGGGGTGAGCCGCGAAGCCATGAAAAATGGCGCGACACCTGCCAGTCAAAGCGGTGCGGCGAAAGGCGTCGGTTTTGGCCCCGGGCTCGGGTTCTCGCCCGGCATTCTTTATTGCCAGCACCATGTCGAGCGCGGACGTTTTGGACGCTTGCTGGTGGCGCTGACCAGCGCGGAGGTCGGTTTGAAAACCGGCTTTGGCATCAGCGAGGACACCGCGCTGGTGGTCGATCACAGCGCCGGCGAGGCGCGGGTGATCGGCGCGCGCGACGTGCTTTACCTCCAAGCCGCCAACGCCCGGCGCGCTGCTGATGGCGGCATCACGGGGGTCACGCTCGCTTACTTGACTCCCGGCGATCTTGTTCATCTCGACACCGGCGAAGTCCGGCCCGCTCCTGACAAACAGCCAGTTATTACCAGCACAGAGACCGCGATCCTCAATCTGCCGGATGCCTGGGCGCGCGCGGCTTTGCGCGGGCTTTTTCAAAACCTCTCGCAAGCCGGTGCCGCCGCCCGCGCCTCAGCCAGGGACGCCGACTTTGAAATCGTCTTTCAACGCCAGCCAGAATCCGCCGCCTGGTTCGCCCCTGCGGCAGCAGAAGCGCAGCCCGAAAGCTGGACCCTCACGGGCGTCGCTGTCGAGGTGCGACCATTTCCTTCGGAAGGAGCCGAATAATCCCCCTTTCAGGGGTCATCTCCGGCATCAACAATGTCAACTATGTTGCAGATAAACTGTTGGCATTGCCCGAATTTGCTTGAAAACATGCCTGGGAAAGTTGGCGAAAGGCTTCGTGTCTGCGCGCGTTCCCACCGGCATTATGCGCCGGCTCCCTCTCGTTTTCCTCTGCCTCGCTTCCAGTCTTGTTGCCAGCGAGCGGCCGAACATCATTTACATCCTCGCCGATGATCTCGGCTATGCCGATGTCGGCTGCTATGGCGGCACCATCATTCAAACCCCGCGCATCGATCAAATGCGCGCGGAGGGCTTGAAGCTGACGCAGCATTACTCCGGCAGTTGCATGTGCGCGCCGACGCGCTCCGCTTTGATGACCGGCCTGCACACCGGCCACACCCGCATCCGCAACAACGGCTCGCATTTGCAAAAAGGCCTGCCCGTTCTGCTCGATGAGGATGTCACCGTCGCCGAGGTGCTGAAGCAGGTGGGCTACGCCACCGGCGCCATCGGCAAATGGGGCCTCGGTGACGAAGGCTCCACCGGCATTCCCACCCGCCAGGGCTTCGATTTCTGGTTCGGTTTTTGGAACCAAACCCTGGCTCATCACTACTATCCCGATTTCCTCTGGCGCAACGAGGAGAAGGTCTTCTACCCGGACAACCCGGAAAAGCGCACCGACTACTGCCACGACCACTTCACCAGCGAGGGCCTGCAATTCATCCGCCAGCGGCACGCGGCGGGCGGGCCGTTTTTCCTCTACATGGCCTACACCCTTCCGCACGTCGATCTCGACGTGCCGGACGACTCCAAACAACCCTACATCGGCACCATCGAGGAAACCGAGCCTTACGGCACCCCCGGCGGCCAGCACTATCGGCACGAACCGCGACCCCACGCCACCTTCGCCGGCATGGTCTCGCGCCTTGACCGCGATGTCGGCCGCATCCTCGACCTGCTGCGCGAGCTCGGCATCGCCGAGAACACCCTGGTCATTTTCACCAGCGACAACGGCCCCACCTCCGCCGGCGGGGCCGATCCCAAATTCTTCAAGGGCAACGGCCCCCTGCGCGGCATCAAGTTCGAGTTCTACGAGGGCGGCATCCGCTGTCCGTTCATCGCCTGGTGGCCCGGCACCATCGCGCCCGGCGGCGAGTCCGGCCACATCTCCGCGCACTGGGACATGCTGCCGACCTTCGCGGAGCTCGCCGGCGCAACCCCGCCCACTGGTCTCGACGGCATCTCGATGGCCCCCTTGCTCACCGGCAAAGCGGACGCGCAAAAGCCTCACGACTACCTCTACTGGGAAGCCTACAACCAGGGCATCCAGCAAGCCGTGCGGCGCGGCAATTGGAAGGCGGTGCGGAAGGGCGTGGCAAAAAATCCAGATGCACCGGTCGAGCTGTACGAACTTGAAACCGATCTCGGCGAGACCACCGACGTCGCGGCCAAGCATCCGCAAATCGCCGCCGAGATGCTGGCCTTGATGGCGGCCAGTCATACACCGAACGAGCACTACGCGCTGAAGCCGGGCGCGCAGCCAGAGAAGCAAAAGAAGCCGAAAAAGGCCGCCGCCAAGTGAGCGGATATGACAAATCATTGATCCCTGCACTGAGCCTGAAAGAGATAGCCGCCCGCCCTGGATGGCGTTAATTTGGGTGAGACGCGCCTGGCCCTGCTTCAGGGTCTTGCCTTGGCGCGCCGATTTAACCCCGCGCACGCCATGTTCGACTTCCTCGCCAATCAACGCGCTAACCTCTGCGGCGGCAGCCATCTCAAACGCCGCGAGTTCCTGCAACTCGGTGTTCTCGGCGCCGCCGGTCTGTCGCTGCCCCAATACCTCAGCGCCAAACAAGCCGGCGCCGTCAAACCGGGCCATGACCAGCGCGCCTGCATCATGCTCTTTAATCTCGGCGGTCCCAGCCACATCGATCTCTGGGACATGAAACCCGACGCGCCCAGCGAAGTGCGCGGCCCTTTCAAACCCATCCGCACCAAGTCGCCCGACATCGACATCTCCGAGATCCTGCCGCTGCACGCGAAGATCGCCGACAAATTCTCCCTCATCCGCTCCTGTCATCACGACGGCGCCGCCGTGCACGACGCCGGCTGGCAGATCATGCAGACCGGGCGCCGCTTCACCGGCGGCATCAACACCCCGCACGCCGGCGCGGTCGCCAGCTACCTCATGCGCCAGCGCTCCGACCTGCCGCCCTTCGTGGTGCTGCCCGAATTGATGGGACGTGGCGGCGGCAACCTGCCCAACGGCCAGGCCGGCGGTTTCCTCGGCAAAGCCCACGACCCTTTTGCCCTGATGGCCGACCCCTCAGTGGAAAACTTCAACGTGCCCGACCTCCTGCCGCCGGATCAAATCGGCGCCGCCCGTCTCGACCGCCGTCGCTCCATGCGCCAGGTCATCGAACAGACCATGACCCAATTCGAGAGCAGCGAGGACGCCCGTCTTTATGACGAGAACTTCCACGCCGCCTATCGCATCATGACCAGCCCGCAGGCGCGCAGCGCGTTCGACCTCTCCCAGGAGTCGAAAAAAATCCGCGAGCGCTACGGCATGAACCGCGTCGGCCAGTGCATGCTGCTCGCCCGGCGTCTCGTCGAGAACGGCGTGCGCTTCGTCACCGTGAACACCTTCCTCACCGTCTTCAACGAGCTGTCCTGGGACATCCATGGCACCAAACCCTTCATCAACGTCGATCAGATGAAAAACGAGGTCGCGCCGATGTACGACCAAGCCTACAGCGCCCTCATCGAGGACCTCGACCAGCGCGGCATGTTGCAGGACACCCTCGTCACCGGCCTGTGCGAATTTGGCCGCACGCCCAAAGTGAACCCCGCCGGCGGGCGCGATCACTGGCCGCAATGCTTCACGGTCTCCTTCGCCGGCGGCGGCGTCAAAGGCGGACGCGTCATCGGCAAGAGCGACCCCATCGGCGGCTTCCCCGCCGAGCGCCCGGTCAGCCCCGCGGATGTCGTCGCCACCATCTTCCACAGCCTCGGTCTCGACTCCACCAGCCATCTCCCGGGTCCTGCTGGCCGCCCGTTCCCGCTCACCGATTTCGGCTCCAACCCCGTCAAAGAATTGTTCGCATGAAGTCCGCGGCGTCAAAATTCCTTGTTAGGACTAATAGGACCCATGGGTCTTATTGGTCCTCTGCCCTCCTTCTTATCCTCTCCCTCACCACCCAGGCCGCCGCCGACACCCCCGCGCCGAGCTTCCGCCACCACATCCTGCCCATCCTCACCAAGGCCGGGTGCAACTCCGGCGCCTGCCATGGCGCCCTCGCCGGCAAGGGCGGCTTCATGCTCAGCCTGCTCGGTTACGACGAGGAAGCCGACTGGCGCGCCATCACCCGCGCCGCGCGCGGCCGCCGGGTTGACCTCGCCGCGCCCGCCCGCAGCCTGCTGCTCACCAAACCCACCGCCGCCGCCCCGCACAAAGGCGGCAAGCTCATCGACCCGCGCTCGCGCGACTACCAAATCCTCGCTGACTGGGTCGCCGCCGGCGCGCCGCCGCCCGCCGCGGACGAGGCCGTCCTGCAAAGCATCGAAGTTCAGCCGGAGCGTTCTTTGCTCAAGCCCGGCGACCACCAGCAGCTCACCGTGCGTGCTCATTACAGCGATGGTCGCGTCGCCGACGTCACCCACTGGGCCAAGTTCACCTCCGCCAACGAAACCGTCGCCACCGTCGATGCCAAGACGGGCCGTGTCGAAGTCATCGGCCATGGCGAAGGCGCCATCACCGCTTGGTTCGGCAGCCAGATCGTGCTCGCCCGCGTCACTTCGCCCTTCGCTCACGACCTCGCCCAAAGCGTCTTCTCTGAAGCCCCGCGCCGCAACTTCATCGACGACCTCGTGCTCGCCCAGCTCGAAAAACTGCGCTTGCAACCCTCCCCGCGTGCGGGTGACGCCGAGTTCATCCGCCGCGCTTATCTCGACACCATCGGCGTCCTGCCCGCGCCGGAGGAAACCCGCGCTTTTCTCGCCGACAAAGCCCCCAACAAACGCGACCGCCTCATCGACAGCCTGCTCGCCCGGCCTGAGTTCGTCGATTACTGGACCTTTCGCTGGGCGGACATGCTCATGATCAACGGCCGCCTCATCCGGCCCGAAGCCGTCAAAGCCTACTACACCTGGCTGCGCTCGCGCCTCGCCGACAACACCCCATGGGACGAGCTCGCCCGCCAGATTGTCACCGCCACTGGCGACAGCCTGCAAAATGGCGCCACCAACTTTTTCGCCGTCAATCAGGACCCCGAGACCATGGCGGAAAACGTCAGCCAGACCTTCCTCGCCCTCTCCATCAACTGCGCCAAGTGCCACAACCACCCGTTGGAAAAATGGACCAACGACCAGTATTACGCCTTCGCCAATCTCTTTGCCCGCGTGCGCGGCAAGGGCTGGGGCGGCGACGCCCGCAACGGCGACGGTGCCCGCACCCTCTACGTCGAGCCGCGCGGCGACCTCATCCAGCCCCGCACCGGCAAACCGCAAATCCCCGCCCCGCTCGATGGCGCGCCACTCGACCCCGACGCCACCGAGGACCGTCGTTATCACCTCGCCAACTGGCTCACCGCCCCCGAGAACCCCTACTTCACCCGCACCATCGCCAACCGCGTTTGGGCCGCCTTTTTCGGCATCGGCATCGTCGATCCCGTTGATGACCTGCGCGAGTCCAACCCCGCCAGCAACGAGCCCCTGCTCGCCGCGCTCGCCCAGTCCCTCGTTGAAAACGGCTACGACCTCAAGCAGCTCATGCGCTTCATTCTCCAAAGCGAGACTTACCAGCGCGCCAGCACCTCCCTGCCCGGCAACGAAGGCGACGACCGTTACTTCGCCCGCTACTACCCGCGCCGCCTCATCGCCGAAGTCCTGCACGACGCCATCGCCGGCATCACCGCCGTGCCCACCGAGTTCACCAACGTCCGCCTCCAGGATGGTTCCATGGAAAAAACCGCCTTTTATCCCAAAGGCACCCGCGCCCTCCAGCTCTACGACTCCGCCGTCGCCAACTACTTCCTCAAAACCTTCGGCCGCAACGACCGCGACATCGCCTGCGAGTGCGAGCGCTCCACCCAGCCCAGCATGGTGCAGGCCATGCATCTTTCCAACGGCGACACCGTCAATGAAAAGCTCGCCAGCAAAGACAGCCGCATTGGCGAGCTCGCCGCGCACCCCGGCGGCGCGCCCGCCGTCCTCGATGAAGCCTTCCTGCTCTGCCTCAGCCGCGCCCCCACCGCCGCCGAGCGCGCGCACTTCGAGCCCCTGCTCGCCCAAACCCCGCCCCAGGAAAAACGCGCCGCCGTCGAAGACCTCTTCTGGGCCCTCCTCACCAGCCGTGAGTTCCTCTTCCAACATTGATCCCCAAGGAGCGCGGGCGTCCTCGCCCGCTCCCAGCGAAATTGGAGCGGCGGTCTCTGATTGGCCACGCCTGTCTCCGCTGCGTTCCGGCTGCCGCACTTCACCCTCTCACCCGCGCCCCTGGACCCATTTCATTCACGCAGCTACAACAACTCCCGCATTGCCCCCCGCTCCTTTCGGGATTAACATCCCCTTATGTCCCGGATCACCTTCAACCCCGATCAATGCGGCGGGCGTCCCTGCATCCGTGGCATGCGCATCCGCGTCAAAGACATCCTCGACTTGCTTGCGGCCGGCGTTAGCGAGCAGGAAATCCTGGAGGACTACCCCTACCTTGAGGCTGAGGACATCCGCGCCTGCCTCGAATACGCCGCAGCCGAGGCGGATCACCCGGTGCTTGTCACAGGCTAAGCCATGCGCTTTCTCGTGGACGCGCAGCTCCCGCCGGCCTTGGCCCGGATGCTCGCAGACCTTGGGCATGAAGCTTGCCATGTCGATGATCTCGGTCTGCGGCATGCCAGTGACACCCACATTTGGAATCACGCCCTCTCGAACAGCTTCGTCATCGTCACCAAAGACGAGGACTTTCCCCATCGACTGCGACAAACAGGTGTCGGTCCCGTCATTGTCTGGCTGCGTGTGGGCAACACCAGTTGCCGTTCCCTTTTGCAGTGGTTTGAAGCACTCTTGCCACGAATCGAAACGCTCATCCAGAGCGGGGAAACCCTCATCGAAGTCCGTTAGTCGTGGCGCGACCGGCCCGGTCGCCGCCCTCTCAACTGTGCCGGCGTTCTATGATTGGCTACGCCTGTCTCCGCTGCGCTCCGGCTGTCACAAATTTCCCGCTCACCCGCGCCCCCACACCCCACAAACCAACCCACTCTCCCCCCATCCTGTAAATCCCGTTAATCCTGTCAAAAAAAACCGAACCTCCTCGACGTCTCAATCAAGTCCAAGCCGGTCTTTCAATGCCTGCTCAACACGCGCCATTTCTGGCGGAAGGAGAAAGCCCAGTTTGCGAATCAGCTTGGCCCCTGAAATCGTTTGGACTTGTTGCAAATGGAACGCACCCGGCTTGAGAAACGGTTTGGGAACGACCAACTCCCAGGGGTTGCCTCTTACAGACGTGGTGTGCAACAAGACCGTGAACAAGTCCAGCTCGTTCAAATGCGGTTCCGAAGTCAGTAACAAGGCAGGTCGCACCTTGGCGGCGATTCCAAAATCCACGAGCCAAACATCGGCTCTAGTCGGCAAGGGCATCCTCCGCCTCCAGCTCATCCAGCTGCCGCGCACCTGCGTCCGCCATGGTGTTGCACAAAGCAACATCCTCATCCTGCTCCTGCAACTTGATCAATTGCTGCCGCACCGCGCGCAGATCGGACGCAGTCAGCCGGGGCAGTTCTTCAATGATTTGGGCGACGCTCATGTTGCGAATAAGATACCTGAAAATCCCTTTTTGTCACCATCCCTTCGCCCTCCCCGCTGGTGTCCAGGCTTTAGCCGATCCCCACATGCAAGCATTTCCCACTCCCTCATCCCCACCTTCTCCGGCCCATCCTGTTAATCCCATAATAATCCTTTCAATCCTGTCAAAATGAACCGCCCCCTCCTCACCGCGCTCGCTTTGGCCTTCTGCCCCGCGCTCGCCCCCGCCGCCGCGCCGGACTTCCACGCCGACATCGCCCCCCTGCTGCGCGACTACTGCCTCGGCTGCCACAACGCCCAGGACAAAGAGGGCGACCTCTCCCTCGACACCTTCGCCGACCTCATGCGCGGTGGCGAATCCGGCACCGCCATCGTCCCCGGCAAAGCCGCCGAAAGCTTTCTCATCCGCACCCTCACCAAGCAGGACAAACCGGCGATGCCGCCGAAAAAAGAACCCCAGCCCAGTGCCGCTGAGATCGCCCTGCTCAAGTCCTGGGTCGATGCCGGCGCCCCCGGTCCCGCGCCTGAAAAAGACCTCTCCCTGCGCGCCACCCTCATCGTCCCCGACATCGCCGCGCGCCACCAGCTCGACCAGCCCGTCACCGCGCTCGCCCTCTCCCCCGACGGCCAAACTCTCGCCGTCGCCCGGCACGACCGCGTGCAGCTCCTCGACCCCGCCACCCTGAAACCGCAGCGCGAGATCGCCGGCCACCCCGGTCCCGTCAACGCCCTTCATTTCTCCAAGGACGGCACCCGCCTGCTCACCGCCAGCGGCATCGCCGGCATCCGCGGTGCCGCCTTGCTTTGGGACCTCGCCTCCGGCAAAATCCTGCGCGAGTTCGGCGCAGGCAGCCGCGACCTCTTTTACGACGCCGAATTCTCCCCCGACGAAACCCGCATCGCCACCGCCGGTTACGACCGCGCCGTCACCCTCTGGGACACCGCCACCGGCGATCGCCTCCACCACATCGAAGTCCACAACGGCGCCGTCTTCGATCTCGCCTTCAGCCCCGATGGCAAAGTCCTCGCCAGCGCCAGTGCCGACCAGACCGTCAAACTCTGGAGCACCGCCACCGGCGATCGACTCGACACCCTCAACCAGCCCGAGGGCGAGCAGTACAGCGTCACCTTCACCCCCGACGGCAAATTCATCCTCGCCGCCGGCGCCGACAAAAAAATCCGCAAGTGGCGTCTGCTTTCCGTGGACAAACCGCGCCTCAACCCGCTCGTCCACGCCCGCTTCGCCCATGAGGACGACATCGTCCGCCTCACCCTCAGTGCCGACGGCAAACACCTCGTCTCCTCCTCCGCCGACCTCACCCTCAAACTCTGGAGCCTGCCCGCGCTCGAACAGCTCCACACCCTCGAAAACCAGCCCGACCTCGCCCCCGCCCTCGCCTTTACCCACAAAACCACCCTCCACGTCGGCCGCATGGACGGCAGCCTCGATCACGTCCGCTTTGACTCAAAGCCCGCCACCAACGCCACAACCCCACCACCTGTCACCGCTCAAAATCGAATTTCGAATTTCGAATTTCGAGCTTCCGAGGCCATAGCCGAGACCGAACCCAACCACACCCCCCAGCAAGCCCAGCCCCTCCCCCTCCCCGCCCAAATCACCGGCGCCATCGCCGCTCCCGGCGACCTCGACACCTTCCGCTTCACCACCGCTGCCGGTCAGGAATGGGTCTTCGAAGTCAACGCCGCCCAGAGCCAGTCCCCGCTCGATTCCAAGCTCGAAATCCTGCACCCCGATGGCCGTCCCGTCGAGCAGGTCCGCCTGCAAGCCGTGCGCGACTCCTGGTTCACCTTCCGCGGCAAGGACTCCGACGTCAGCAACGACTTCCGCGTCCACAACTTCCTCGAAATGGACCTCAACGAGTACCTTTACGCCAATGGCGAGGTCGTCCGCCTATGGCTCTACCCGCGCGGACCCGACTCCGGTTTCAATGTCTATCCCGGCACCGGCAAACGCCACACCTTCTTCAACACCACCGCCCTCAGCCATCCCGTTGGCGAGCCCTGCTACATCGTCCAGCCGCTCGCGCCCGGTGCCGATCCCAAGCCCAACGGCCTGCCGGTTTTCCAGCTCTACTACGAAAACGACGACGACCCCCAACGCCGCCTCGGCAAGGATTCCAAGCTCCTCTTTACCGCCCCGCGCAGTGGCGACTTCCTCGTCCGCCTGCGCGACGTGCGCGGCCAGGGCGGACCCGATTACAAATACACCCTCACCACCCGCCCGCGCGCCGAGGACTTTAAAATCACCGTTTCCACCGGCAAAAACGTCACCGTCAGTCCCGGCAGCGGCAAGGAGATCACCTTCACCGTCGAACGCCTCGACGATTATGACGGCGAGGTCCGCATCGACATCGACCACCTGCCCCCTGGCTTCAGCGCCAGCACCCCCATCGTCATCGAAGCCAGTCAAATGAGCGCGCTCGCCTGCCTCTTCGCCGAGGCCGACGCTCCCGCGCCCACCAAAGCCCAGTGGGAGGCCGTCAAGCTCACCGCCAGCGCCGCCATCCACGGCAAACAAATCATCCACGACCTCGGCCACCTCGGTCCGATCAAGCTCGGCCCCGTACCCAAAGTCCGCGTCGAAATCCTCGCCGATGGCGACTCCGGCTCCCCCCGCCAGCAACCCGGCGGCCCGCTCGAGCTCACCCTCCATCCCGGCGAGACCATCAGCGCCATCGTCAAAGCCGACCGCAGCGGCGGTTTGCAGGGCGAAATCCCCTTCGGCAAGGAAGACTGCGGCCGCAACCTGCCCTTCGGCACCTTCGTCGATAACATCGGCCTCAGCGGTCTCCTCATCCTCGCCGACGCCGACCAGCGCCAGTTCTTCATCACCGCCGGCCCCAAGTGGCTAAAACAAACCAGCCGCCTCTTCCACCTCCGCACCACCGCCGACGGCACCCAAACCACCCGCCCCGTCTTGCTGCACATCGTCCCCCAAGACGGCATCGCCGGGCGCTAAGCGTCCACAGAACCAGCACTGATGGCTGTTGGTCCCCGCAGGTAGGGTTCTTGGTCCTCCAAGAACCGCGCGCTTCGAAGGTGGCTGAAAAGCCATTGAAAAGAGACCATTCGGCTTTCCACAGATCGCTCAGACTCGCACCATGCACTGGCTGGCGGTTTGAGACAAACCGCCCTACCATACGGTTCCCAGACGCCAAGTCTCAAAAACCATTGCCGAGATTGAAACCAAGACCTAAACTCTCTTCATGAAACCGGAAGACCGCTACCAGCGTTTCGTCCGCTGGTCCGAAGAGGACCAGTGCTACATCGGCTACTGCCCGGTCTTTACCTTCAGCGGAGTCTGCCACGGCGACCAGGAAGAGGGCACCTATTCCGAGCTCTGCGCCATCGTCCGCGACGAGGTCGCCCACCGCCTCGCCCGGGGTGAACCAATCCCTCCACCCGCCGTCCGCGCCAGTCGCGACCTCGAGTTTGCCGTGAGCTGATTTCACTTCCCATGAGCCCCACCCTCCATCTCCACCGCTTCGTCCGCTGGTCGGTTGAGGGCCAGAGCAGTCGAATTTTTCCTCACTTCTCAGTTCCCGCTGTCACGAATCGGCTCCTGACCCTTTCATACGTTGAATGACAAACCTGCGGACATTGCTTTTTGGGAAGCCTTAATTGAGGACGGCGTCTCATTCTACAATGTTGGCACATCACGTATTGTTGGCGATAATCCCCAGGCAATGAATCCCATACTCTTTGATCCACCTCCAGTCAGACAACAGATTGACGCCAACACATTTGAGAATGTATTAATACAAGGTCAACTGTACAAAATAACAGTGCGCACGGAAGGCCCTTAATGTGCAGCGGTGATGCGAGAAAATTTGAGAGATCAAGCCGTGAAAATCAAAAGAGCATCGATTATTTTTGCGACGGTAGTTGTGGTGGTGGGTATAATTGCATGGAAGCATGCGGATTCAAGGACACGACCAGTTGATCGAGCCATCGCAAGTGTAAAGAACAGTGCGGTAAATGCGCGCGCTTCAAATGAAGATATACTGCCGTCTATCCCGAAGAAGCCTTCCGCAACAGAGTTAGCCAAGGAAGTTGACGTTGGAGACCTTTCCAGTGACGGGCGACAGAATGACGGCACAATTGGCCAGAGTCTGCCCAAAATTGGCGAGGTAAGCACTCTAGAATCCGATAAAGAGGAAATAGCAGGGGATAAAGCCGCCCTCAAGGATGTCATCCCCGGTAGAGGTGAGAATGTTCCAGAACATTTGCAAGCCAAGAGCGCGAGGTTGTCACGTAAAGCGGGTGAAGCGCTGGAGTTGTTGCGCAAGGCCATCTTTGAGCGCGAATTGCAGCGTTGCCAGTTTGATTCCGTGAAGGAGTTTGGAAATTTCCAGTATGCCCGTGTGGTCATTTCCAAGCCTTCAGCGTTTGAGATTAGGGAATTTGAACAGATGATGATGCGTACTGCGCACGACGTTCCTGAGGATGCGCGCCCTTATTATCTTGTGGATGGGCAGCGCATGCTTGATAGATACCTGCACTTTACACACCCATATATCGTCTTGATTGTGGAAATGAACGCGAACAGGGTTGTCATGACAGAATTGGGTAACGGGGCGCGCGCTGTGCGTCCCTCCCGTGGGGTTTACTGGGATTATTACACTTCTAATCCAGCACAGTACCGGGTTTCTGATGAACTCTCGCCTGATGGTTATCGCATCATCACACCCGAAGGCATCCCTGCTTACGCAAGCACACCATGGTTTAGCGAGTCAGGTCAGCAACCGGTTCGATACCGCCATTTGTTTTCTCAGTTGAAATAAGCCAGACGTAGCCTCTTGCAAAACCTCGCGAGTGTATTTTGGAAAGTGCTCCTAAACATCGTGAGATCTGGAAATTCAGACGTAAGCGTCACGCACAGCGCCTCTGCTGATTGCTGGCAGCGGTGGCGGCAGGTGCTTTGCTGATGGGTTTGGTCGGTTGGCGCTCTTTTATCCAGGCGTCGGGCGCGAGGCTCGGGTAGTCGGCGGCGGCCATCAGCGGCATCCGGACAAGTTTGCAGGCATCCGGACAAGTTGACAAGTTTGCATGACAAGTTTGCAGGAACTGGGACAAGTTTGCAGAAACACTGTTTGCAATCCTTGATTTTGCAGGAAACTGGGCGCTCAAAAGTTGCAGGAAAGGGTCAGAAGACGGTTCTTGGCTGATTTTCCCAGTCTGACACACGGGGAAGATGCTTTTGCCTGGGTGGCGATGGGTTGCTGCCCTTATTTCGGCGACCTCTACCGCACCAAGAAGGCGCTCGGCAAAAAGCCCAACACGGCCATTCTATGTGTGGCGCGAAGGATGCGTCGCATCGCCTGGCAACTGTTGACGCAGGGACGGGATTATGAGACATTGCCTCCTGTTCAAGGAGGAAGTCGGCGTCCCTCACGAGGAGCAAAGACTCAGTCTGAGACGCTTCCAAGCCCTCCACCTGCCAAGACCAGCGCCCGTGCCGAGAAGGGCAGGCGCCGGTCAACAAAACTTTCCCCAGCCGCTCCGATTGCAGAATGATTGGTCACTGAACCCTTGAGGCTCTGTTGGCGCATCTAGGGTCAGGATGGAGGGCTGGGGATCTGATTTCGTCGCAATGGCTGGGGGCGCTCAAAACTAAGTCGCCCGCCCCGCAGAGAAGTGTGATTTCGGCATCGCCACACCTGGGTTTGGAGCATGAACCGCCAGGCCGAACAGAAGCATCTGCCGGCGCAAAGAGTCGCGCCCAAAAACAGCGCGCCCGTGACCAACCACCGCGCCGAAAGCGCACTCAATGCAATGCTCCAAGCCAATGCAAATCAAAGGAAACGCGTAAATTTCACTTGACCCACTTTTTTCAGAGAAGTGTGCAAGGGAACTGGGTCGGTGTGCAAATACTTGACAAAATGACCCTCAAACTGAAGCAAGCAGTTTCGGCGGTTACCGCACACCCACGCAAGTGAATCAGCCCCCACCCAAGGCCGGAATTGGAAAACACCCTGTCAACGTGATGCCACTGACAGATCTTGATGGCACAAGGCTTTCAAGGCCAACCCTGGCGGCGACCGAGCCGGTCGCGCCACGGGGGGGCTGGCAGAAAAATGGAGGGCAGAAACAATTTTTTTACCCCACAGCAATCCCATAAGTCCAAATGACTGACAATGGGGGCTTGAAAGAATGGGGCAACGAGAGTCGAAGGTGGCTGGGGTCGAGTTGAGGTTTTGGGGTGGTTGCTTCTGAAATTACGACGATGCTGTCCCATTAGACGGTGATCCAGGCGGTTCAAAGCCTGGCAGCCACGAGGTCTGCGGACTGCCCAGCATTGTAAAACGGCCACCTGCTGTCCCATAACTTCGCAGCAAGCTCTGTAGCTCCAACCGCTCCCACATCGCCGCGCGCACCACGGCGAAGAGCCGCGTAAAGCTGTGCCCCCACTGGCTCATGTGCGCGGCGAAGCGCAGCAGCACATACACCAGCAGCGCCGTCCACACCTGCCAGCGGATGGCGTTGGCGCTGTGGCCCAGGAAGTCGCCAAGCTTGAGCGTCTGCTTGACCTGTTTGAAGAAGACTTCGATGTCCCAGCGAGCGCGGTAGAGGTCACAAACGCTGCGCGCGCTCCAGTCGGTGTTGTTGGTGATGAAGACCATCAGGCGCTCCTGCCCGTCCACCTCGACCCACGCTTCCACCCGGCGAAAGGCCCATCCTCCCAGATGCTTGAACTTGGGGCCGGTGAGCTTCACGATTTGATCTTTGACCACCCTGCCGCCCTTGTTGACCGGCAGGGTGCGCACGCTGCGCCAGCGCATGTTGCCCTTGGCGCGTGTGACCCAGTTGACTCCCCGCGCGTCAAGGTCATGCAGGTGCGCGAAGTCCACATAGGCTTTGTCGAAGACGACGACCTCGCCGTCCTCCAGGCCGGCGCAGAGTTGTCCCTCCTTCGTCGGGACTCCGCAGTGTGGCTTCGCTTTGGCATGGCCGCTATCGCGGCATGGCGGTCGCGGGCGCGCTTGTTGTCGTGCTGCCCGGCGGTGTCCACGATGGCGAAGGTGGGTAAAAAGCTGTTTAGACCCAGGCGCAGGTGCATCTTTGCCGCAGCCTTGCGCCTGCGGTGTTTGGCCCAGTTAAGACAGTTGGCCACCAGTTCCATGACCGTGGAACCGACCGAAGGGAGATCGACAGCCGCAGGCTGCCCGAAGGGTGGAGCGCAGCGACATCAATCCACTGCATGAATGCGCACCTTGAAGCGGTGCAGCAAGGAGCGCCCGGTGCCGCCACCTGGGCGCTGGTGTCCAAAGCAGCGGTCACAGTGCTGGAGATGGGCCAGAGTGCGCCAGAACAACAGCTCGGCGAACTTCGCATCGCGCACCTTGTTGGAGTTGGACAGATTGTTGCGCGAGGGCGGTGTCAGGCCAAAGGCAGCGATGGCCCGCGCCTTCATGCGCAGCCAGTCGCAGATGTCGTTGAGACTCAGCGCATGAGCCAACTGCGCGAAGATCATCGTACCAAGATGACTGAGAACAGAGAATGTGCGGGCCTTGGCATCCACGCCAGTCTCCTTGGCGGCCTTGTCAATGAGCGTGCGCGGAATGAACTTGAGCAACTGCCCAAGAACGTTGATGTGATGGCGTGCTGGCTGGGTGGCGGAAGTGCGTTTTGGTTTTGACATTGCACTCCAAATCAAACAGCTCCCCGCCCTCAGTCAGCGCCTTTCTCCGCAAAAAGCACAGCCGCCTATGGGATGGCTGTGTTTTTACCCCAAATCTTTTTGCCCTTCTCCTTCCTCATCCTGGCGTTGCGCGGTCAATCCGATAAGGAACCTGACAACCCTGCTCCGCGCCGCCTCCGCCCGCTCCTCTTGGGCAGGATGCAATCCATGCCCTCCGTCCATCGGCCTGTCCCTGTTTCCTCTGCTTACTCCTGTGAAACCTACTCAGTTTGAGCGCTTTAAAAAACAGTTCGATCTGCCAGCGCTGCTTGTAGATGGCGGCAATGGTCACCGCGCTGAGTTTGCGGTTGTTGGTCAAAAGCACGATCTGCTGTCCGGCCACCTCATCCCACACCACCACCCGACGCAGTTGGCGCTGTGGGTTGTGGCTTTTGCCGCTGCCGGGAAGGTCGATCCATTCGTCCGCCAGGATGTCCTCGCGCGGCGCAGATCCCTGTCCCGCAAAGCTGAACACCGCGTTGTCTTTGAGCCGGGTGACAAAGAAGACGCCCTGCTCGGTGAGGCTGTCGAGGAAGAGGTAATCGACATACCCGCGGTCCATCGCGACGATGGCTCCCGCAGGCAGTTGCAAGGCGCGGGCCATCCTGATCTCATGGGTTTTGCCCTCGATGATGACCGCGTAGCTGAGCAGGCAACCGTCGTGGTCGAGCCGCAGGTGGAGTTTGACTGCGCCCTTGGTGCGGCGGAATTTGGCCCAGTCATACATGGACAGGCAAAGATCCATGACACAGGCGTCGAGGCGGTAGAGCTTGTTTTTGAAGCGAAACGGCTTCTTGGGTGCCGCCATGGCTGACAGCGCTCCAGCAACTGCGCGAAGAGTTGCCTCGAAGAGTTGCCAGGGCCGGTGGGCGTTGGCGTAGGAGAGGGTGGAGCGTTTCGGAGCCTCGCCCACCCCCAGATGGTTGCGTTTGCCTCGACACTGGCCAGCTCGCCGCAAATTTGACGCCCTCGCTGCCGCCGCTCGGTTGCCCTGCGGGCTGCCTACGGCAGTCGATCTCGCGGCTTCCCAGCCCCTAGGTTCGCGCAAACTGTGAGCACGGCCCAACTGGCAGAAGATCATCGCCACAAACTGCGTCTAGCAGTCAAAGCCCTTGGCTCCGCGCTCGGCCTTGTGCTTGATGACCAGCCGCTGAAAGTCCGTGCGTGAAAACAGCGCGATCAACTGGCTGAACATGCTGCTGAAATAGCGCTGACGGGTGGCCTGCTGAGGTTGTTGATGTGTTTTCATTCACCCTCATTTTCAGCCAAGTCAGGTCACCCGCTCACCCCCCTATTGCTGAATGTTGGTTTTGGACAAGAGTGGTTATAATCAGCTTTGACCGGACATGGGTGGTCTTGCAATGCACTTAAACGTCTCTCTTGCAAAGCAGCATTTTAAAAATGAGCCTGCCTTGTCAGGCGGGACAACAGCGAAAGGAAATATTGTTGTCGAGTTTTTTACTCGCTTTACAGTCCCATCTGTCACGAATCGGAGACCCTTTCCTGCAGTGCCTCCAATTCGGGTTTGGCCGCCTTGAATACGACTTGCGGGCGATGAGCAAAAGGAACCGGGCAAAAACAGGCGAACCGCAAGTAATTGCGTGTTGCATTGCGCCAAAAGATTCGGCATGATGCGATGGTGACATCGAATTTCACGCCAAACACTAGCCCTTGTGTTTTCCTAAGCAATCAATTTGGTTTGCTGGCCGATAGACCGTGTTTCATAGCAGGCTTGCGCCGTTTTTTTGTTCTCGGACTGATGCTGGTGACCAAGGCGGTGGCAGGGCAGCCCCCGGTAAAGCTCTCCAACGAAGACTGGACCGGCATCAAGGAGGCTCATGCCAAGTGGCGTAATGCTTTTTATCGCAATGGTGTTGATTGGACCGCCGCCAACACCAGCCAGCAATGGCTGACCCGCTTCGATGATAGCGGCTTTTCAACCATGCCCAATGGCCAGAGTTGGAGTTGGGGTTTGGCGCTGTTGAGCTACGGGTTTACCGGGCAGGAACTGGCGATGACTAGCGGCGCGGAATTGCGCGTCGAACAGGAGCGACTGGTCCGCGACTGGGATGCGGTATTACGGGAGTGGCATGTCAATGACGCGCGCGGCTTGGAACATGGCTTTGTGGTGAATCAGTCGCCGCCCTCCAATCCAAAATCGGACAAACTGCTCCATTTTCTAATGGCGGTGCGCGGTTCATTGAAACCACAGGTGAGCGCGAGCGGACTTGACGTGGCCTTTGCCGATGAGGAGAAGGTGGTGCGGGTCCGTTATTCGGGCCTCAAAGTTTGGGACGCGGACCACCGCATGCTGCGCGCGTTTTTTACAAGTGAAGGAGAGACATCGCTCAGGTTAACCGTGGACACACGCGGTGCCCGTTATCCGCTGACAGTGGACCCGATCGCGCAACAGACCCGTCTGAAGGCCGGTAACGCCGGGGCTGGTGACCGCTTCGGCCATTCAGTGGCCGTTCATGGCAATCGTGTGGTGGTGGGAGCACCGAGGGAAGACGGCGGTGCTTCCGGCGTCAACGGCCCGCTCAACAACGACGCCACGAATTCTGGTGCGGCTTACGTGTTTGTACGCACTGGCGGAGTCTGGGTCCAGGAGGCCTATTTGAAGGCCTTTTCGCATAGTGCCTCTGGAGATGAATTCGGCACCTCCGTGGCAATTTCGGACGGATGGGTGGTCGTGGGCGCGCCTTTCCGAAATTTGGCTGGCGGAACATTCTACACCGAGAATTATGGAGCTGCTTTCACCTACAGACTCTGGGAGAACGGATGGGCCCGCCATGTGATGCTGCGGCCATCCCATTTGCAGGGAATTCCCAATTTTGGCGCCTCGGTGGCAATAGAAGGTGGCCTCGTCGTGGTCGGCGCGCCTGCCGAGTCCAGCAGTTCCACGGGAGTCAACAGCGTGCCCAATCAAGCCTCCACACAAGCTGGCGCCGCTTATGTCTTCAGCATCAGTACGGCATCCTATGATGTGGTGCAGTTAGCCTATCTCAAGGCCTCCAATACTGGCGCGGGCGACCGATTTGGCAGTGCGGTCTCCATCTCGGGTGTAACGGTCGCGGTGGGGGCTCCGCGGGAGGACAGCGGAACTGCGGGGGTGAACCCGGCGTCCAACGAAGAATCCACGGATTCCGGTGCCGCTTATGTGTTTGTCATGAATGGAAACACATGGAGCCAGCAGGCCTGGTTCAAAGCCTCAAATCCCGGAGCGGGTGATGAATTCGGCAGCTCCGTGTCTGTTTCCCGGGACGCCCTTGTGGTTGGCGCACCCAAGGAGGACAGCGGCAGCGCGGGGATCAACTCCACCCCCAACGAGAATGCGGCGAATGCCGGGGCGGCCTATGTCTTCACCCGCAGCAGCGCCACCTGGAGCCAACAAGCTTATTTAAAGGCCTCGCATCCTGGTGCTGGTGATGAATTTGGTCGTGCCGTGGCCGTATTTTCCTTGGCGTCGTGGTCTAACAAGGTGGTCGTGGGCGCGCCCATGGAGGACGGCAGCGGCACCGGAATCAATCCGCCAGTCAATGAAAACGCGCCGGACTCGGGTGCAGTCTATGTCTTTGAGCAGGGGACATTTGGAGGCTGGTCGCAACTAGCCACTTTGAAACCGTCCTCAGTGGCTGCGGGCGATGCCTTCGGCTCGGCGGTGGGCATTGATGGCGACTATGTGATCGTGGGGGTTCCCCTTGAAGACAGCGGTCCGGATGAAAGCGTTTTGCTGAATGCCGGGGCTGCCTGTGTCTTCAACCTCAATGAGCCGTATTCCTTCCCCAAACTACGGGTTCAAGGGATCACCCCACAAAACCAGTTTTTCAACATCAACAACGGTGCCCGAGTGACCATTCCGAATACATCCATCGGCAAAACCTCGGAGATTATCGTGAATTTGCAGAACCTGGGAGCTCCCGACCTGCTTCTGACAGGTGATCCGGCCATTCAGATCAGCGGCGCATCCGCAGATGAGTTTGAGATAGTGCCTCCGCCCAAGACCCTGCTTTCCAGCCCCGAGAATGGCACAGACCCCAGCAGCACCCGCTTCACCGTGCGCTTTGTTCCGCACACTGTGGGGCCCAAGGAAGTGACGGTGACCATCCCCAACAACACCCCGGACACCCATCCCTTTGTCATCCCATTCGGCAGCTACGCTTTGGTGGCCAATCCAACCCCGTTGCAAGTGACGGGGCTGACTCAAATTTACGACGGAACACCGCGCCCGGTGGGCATCGAAGGCGGGGATGGCAGACCCGTGACCATACAATATCAAATCGACAGCGTCTTCGGCAGCCAGCCCCCAGTGAACGCCGGTGAGTACCTGGTCAGGCGGTCACTCGATACGGGCCCCTTTCATTACCACACTCTGGCCATTCTCAAAGCCGCCTTGTTAGCCGCTCCAGATCCGCAGCACAAGCTCGTAGGACAACCCAATCCACCCCTGACCATAACTTACAGCGGCTTTATGCAGGGTGAGGATCAGGATAGTGCCATTGACGAGGCTCCCCATGTCATCACAACCGCCGGCCTCAACAGTCTGGGCGGCAACTACAAAATCACCAGCTTCGGCGGCCACGCCGCCAATTACGAGTTTATCCACCAACCAGGTGTGCTGACCGTCGAAACCTTTGCCGCCAGCTATCAAGCGCTGTTAATTGACGCGGAGACTGGCCGGCCGGCCGGACTGCTGGACATTAAGGTCGCGCCCAACAATCAAACCTTTACTGGAAAACTGTTTTTGCCAGAGACCAGAAAGGCCATCAGCTTGAAAGGCAATTTGAAGACCGATCCCGCGACCGAAACCTCAACCGGGACATCGATTCTTGCCAATGATTCCGGTCTTCTTACCATCCTGCTGACCTTGAACGAGGGCTTCTCCGCCTCTCTGACACGCCAAGGGCAAGTCGTCGCTTCCACCGGGCAGGGCAAAAAGCGGCTCGTCCTCGCACGCAAAGAAAAAATCCCTCATAGCGGCAGGCACACCGTTCTCCTGATGCCCGTGTCGCCGCTGCCTGACACTCCCGCGGGTCAGGGTTGGGCCATGGCCATCATCAACACCAAAGGCACGCTCAGACTGGCGGGAAGACTTCCTGATGGCACCGCATTCACCAGCAGCCTGTCTGCTGACGACGAAAAGAATCCCGGGTATCGGCTCTTTCTCCGCCCATGGAAACCCGTCCGTTTGCCAGCTTATGTAGCCGGCGTTTTCTCCCTGCTGCCGCATCCAAGCATTCAGAACAGGTGTTGGGTGCCGCTTTCATCGCCCGCGAATATTCACTGGCGCAAAACTGGCCACATCAAGGATGCCTCGTATCGCTCGGGGTTTGAAGAACTCGAGTTGACGTTCGTCCTGGCACCCTGGCAGCCGCCTGTGAAAGCAGGCAAATCCTCGCCCGCAATTCTCTTGCGTGAGCGGTTGGGGCTGGACCCGGGCGGCGGAATCATCCTTCATTATGAGACCCTGGAATCGCCCGACTTGCCCGACCTGCCTTCCTCGGTTTTTTTGACGCCGCCAAAGAACACCCTCAGACAGCCTGATGGAGTGGCCAATACCGCGTCGTGGCGTCTATCGGTCAACCCGGCCAATGGCGCGCTCAACGGCTGGTTTGAGATGATGTTTGAAGGCCGCAAAAGCAAAGTTCTTCTGCGTGGTGTGATGCTGCAAACGTCCTCCGATGACGCGTCTCCCGTCATCGGGGGAGGGCATTTTCTATTTCCACATCTATCGCTCAATGAGGGACGTGAAACGCGATCCGGCTCCCTCCACTTGGAGCGGGCCGTGCCCTGAGCCTGCGTGGTAAATTGGCACTGCTTCAACAGTTCGAAGAAGCCATCGAATCCACGGCGATCACTCGATTTTATATGGAGGAAAGGAGTCAGAGAAGTGTGCAAATACTTGACAAAATGACCCTCAAACTGAAGCAGGCAGTTTCGGCGGTTACCTCACACCCACGCAAGTAAATCAGCCCCCACCCAAGGCCGGAATTGGAAAACACCCTGTCAACGTGATGCCACTGACAGATCTTGATGGCACAAGACTTTCAAGGCCAACCCTGGAGGCGACCGAGCCGGTCGCGCCACGGGGGAGCTTGCCACAGTGCCACAGGTTCGTACGAAAACCAAGAATTGACAGAATTCTGTCCATGCGTGATCGAATCATCATGAAGACGATCAATTACACCGAAGCGCGAAATCAATTGGCTGGTCTCATGGAGGCAGCTTCCCGCGACCGCGAGCCTATCACCATCACTCGCAACGGGACCGGGGTGGTGGTGCTGCTTGCGATTGAAGAGTATGAAGCCATGGAGACGACTTTGCATCTTCACTCCACGAAAGCGAACGCTGCCCAAATCCAGCAAAGTCTGGCTGATTACGCAGCAGGCAAAATCCAATCCGGCGAGCTATGCGACTGAGCTGGCTGCCCAACGGTTGGAAAGACTACCTTTACTGGCAGGAGCAAGACCGCAAAGTCCTCCAACGAGTGAACGAACTCATCCGGGATGCCTTGAGAAACCCCTTTTCTGGAATCGGCAAGCCTGAGCCACTCAAGAACAACCTCAAAGGCTGGTGGTCCAGACGGATCACTCAAGAGCATCGGCTCATTTACCGAGTCGAGGGAGATTGTCTTCTGATCATGCAGTGCCGATTCCATTACGATGGCTGAGTTCAGTGAGAGAAAGACCGGTCGCGCCACACGGGGCTGGCAGAAAAATGGAGGGCAGAAACAATTTTTTACCCCAAATCTTTTTGCCTTTCTCACTGTCTTACGCAGCCAACACCTCTTCACCAAGCACGGCATCACTGACCGCATCAACGTTCAACGCGACGGCAGCAAAGCGAAGCCCTATCAAATCAAACATGTCCGGCGTATCCTGCTGGCCAACCCCGACCTTCGATGAAATCGACAGCCTACGAAATGATCCTCTGGTGGAGCAAGGACGACGGATGTTACGTCGTTGACGTTCCCGAACTCCCCGGCTGCATGGCCCACGGCGGCACTCGCGCTGAAGCCATCCAGAATGCCGAGGTAGCCATTCAGCTTTGGGTGCAGACCGCCCGCGAGGACGGCCTCCGCGTCCCCAAACCCAAAGGCCGCCTCCTGTTCGCGTAGTTGCCAAACCGTCAAAACCATTTATCATTCCGCTCATGATCCTGGAACAGTTGCCTGAAGTTCAGAAACTGCCAGCCGACCAGAAACGGCAACTGGCCGAAGAACTCTGGTTGTCGGCGGACGACGCGAACGAGACCACCGTCGATCCAGTCATCTTGGAGTTGCTCGACCAGCGCCTAGCCCAGTACGAGGCTGATCCTCTGGCGGCTTCATCCTGGCAGCAAGTGCGCGAACGTGTGTTCCGGAGTCATGCCCATTGACGTCATCTGGTCGGCCGGAGCCGAGCGCGACCTTTTAGAAATTCATCAGCTCTGGTTTGACCTGCTGGACCAGGACGACTCCCGGATCACGGAAGTACTCGAACTCCCACTTCATTCGGCGTTGCGCCTGCTGGCAGAACACCCGGAAATCGGAGTCAAAGTCCGAGGAGCACCGGCCATGCGCCGCTGGCTCATGGGTCCACAAAGGCGCTACGGGTTGTTCTATGTGGTGGAGTCCCGGGGCATTGTCATCCACGCCATGCTGGATCTCCGACAAAGCCCGGAGCACATTCGAAAACGACTGACTGGCAAGAAAGGGTCAGGAGACAATTCTTGACAGATTCTTTCGCTCTGACACACACAAGCAAGTGAATCTGCCCCCACCCAAGGCACGACGTAGAAAACACCTTGTCAACGTGGTGGCATTGACCGATTTTGATGGAACTGGGCTACAAGGCCAACCCTGGTGGCGACCGAGCCGGTCGCACCAAGGGGGGCTGGCAGAAAAAAGGAGGGCAGAAACCATTTTTTTACCCCTCATCTTTTTGCCTTTCCTCATCCTGACAAGTTTGCATGACAAGTTGACAAGTTAGACAAGTTTGCATAGACAAGTTTGCAGAAACACTGTTTGCAATCCTTGATTTTGCAGGAACCTGGGCGCTCAAAAGTTGCAGGAAAGGATCAGAAGACGGTTCTTGGCTGATTTTCCCAGTCTGACACACGGGGAAGATGCTTTTGCCTGGAGGCAGTGGCGCATGCCGCGTCCTGGATGGCGCGCGCGCTGCCGATTGAGCTCACCACTGACGGAATGGGACGAAGCCGGGTAAAGCCGCGAGGCGGCGGGTGCAGTTTTCAAATTCAATGCCTTAGGAAAGCGATCAGATCGGCGAGATCCTGCTCGCTGAGGCTGGCTTCCAACCCGTCGGGCATAAGGGAGACACCGGTGGATTTGATCTCTTTGATCTCGCTGCGGCGCAGGGTGCGGGTGCTGGCGTCGGGCAATTTGAAGGTGAGGCTGGCGCCGCTCTCGCCGGCGAGCAGACCGAACAACTGCTGGCCGTCCTGCAAGGTGGCGATATAAGCGTGGTAACCGGGTTGGATGTCGAGGTTGGGATCGAGGATGTTGGCGAGGATTTTCTCCGGCTCATGCGCGGCCACGGAGCTGAGGTGCGGGCCGATGGCGAGACCTTCCTCACCGTGCTGGTGGCAGGCGGCGCAGGCGCGTTGATAGACAGCGTGACCGCGCGGTTTGTCGGCGGGCAGCTTGAGGGCGGGCAGGTATTTTTCGACGACGGCGGCGCGGTTGGAGGTGACGGCGCTGTCGAAGAGCTTGGCGGCGCGGGCTTGCAGGGTTTTGTCGCTGTGCTTGAGCAGGGCGAGACGATGGGTGGGGCTGATCTCGGCGGGTTTGATTTGCGCGGACTCGATGGTGGTGAGCAGCGTTGCCGCCCACCGTGGTCGGCCGAGGAGAACGTCCAGGGCGTGGTCACGCTGGCTGGGGGTGAGGGTGTTCCATTGATCAAGGAGGAGTGTGGGCAGGCTGTCATCGCCGGTGGCGGCGAGAGCTGCCAGTGAGAGACGCCACCCTTCGATGTAGCTGGAGCTTGTGGCTGCGAGCAAGCCTTGATAGTTTTTGATGGCGCTTTCACGTGTGGGTTCATAACGAGAAAGGACTGCCAAAAGGGGTAACTGTGATTTGAGCGGCCAATTGGCTTTGATTAAGGAACTCTGAAGATCGGCAACGTAGCCGGGAAAAACTTCCAATAACTGAGACAAAGCATCGTTCTGCCGATGCAAAAGCCGGTCCAAAGACGCGTCGCGTTCCCTCAATTCCCCAAGAAAAGCGGCAACGATCAGCAGGCTGTCACGCTCGAAGCGCTGCTGTTTTTCGAAATGAGGTTTGAGCAGCACTGCCAACGCGTCGCGGTTGTTAGCACCGAGAGCGATGGGCAGCAGGCGCAGCGCGATCTCAGGCGTGGCGGCGCGGGCGACTTGATTCAGGTGCGGCAACGCGGAGCTGAGGCAGGCGGTGACGAGGAAGTCGTTGTCTTTGGCGGAGGTGAGCAGAGTGGCGAGCGCTTTGCCTGCTTCCTCGCCTTCCCATTCGCCCAAGCTGAAGGCGAGTTGCAGGCGGACTTTGGGATCGGGGTCGTTGCTGAGTTGGCAGGCGGCGGTGATGATGGCGGGATCATGACTGCGTTCGGCGAGGCGCACGGCGTTTTCACGCACGCCGGGGTGAGGGTCTTTGAGGGCGGCGAGCAGGTGCTCGGAGCTGAGGGCACCAAGGCCGTCGAGAGTGCAGAGGGCTTGCAGGCGGGTTTGGGGTTGTGGGGCGAGCCCATGGTTTGCCAAGGTGGCGGCCGAGCCGGTCGCACCACCTTGCAGCAGCATTTGCTGCGCTTTGTCGCGCACCCAGCCGTTGGGGGATAACAACTGCTCCGCCAGCGCTTCCGCGCTCAGCCCGGCGAGTACTGGGATGGGGCGCGCGGGCGAGTCTTTTTTGACGATGCGGTAGAGGCGGCCTTTGTCATCGCCGAGACGATAATGCGGCAGCAGCTCCTCCTTGCCCTCCGGCGGCAGGAACTGCGGGTGCTCGATCATGTAGCGATACATGTCGGCCACCCACAGCGCGCCATCGGGGCCGGTGCGGGTCATCACGGGTCGGCACCAGCGGTCGGTGCTGGCGAGGAAATCCGGCTCGCCCTCGGCGCCGAGGCGCACGGCTTTGAAGCTGACGCCGTTGTCCTCCAGACGGAGCGCCTGCGCGAGGTTGTGAAACGGTTCGCAAATGAAGGCGATGGTTTGTTCGCGTGGGAAGAGCCAATCGTCGCGGTAGATCATGCCGGCGCAGGCGGAGGTGTAGCGGCCGGATTGCTGGAAGCTGTGGTAGCGTTTCTCCGGCGCTTTGGCGGGATAAACGGGCGGGTTCGAGCCGCCGGGCAGTTGCACGCGGGCATCGCCGGTGGCGAGGTGCGGGTTGCGGCGCAGGTAGTGGTCGGGCAGCACGTAGTGCCAGAGCGGGTGGCTGTTTTGGGTGCCGAACCAGCGACCCCAATCGTCACGCTCGCGCCCAAACTGGGTGGGGCCGCTCTGCGGCTCGACCTCGCCGGTGTCGGGCCGGATGCGGAAGTCGCGGCTGCCGACGAGCACTTCCTCGCCGGTGCGCGCGGAGCGCAGCTTGGTGTCGGCGCCATGGCGGCCATGATGACCGCCAGCGGCGACGTAAACCCAGTTGTCGAGCCCCCAGCGCAGGCCATTGGCGCGCAGTTGCTGATTGCCCTCGGTGAGGCCGGTGTAGAGCACTTCTTTTTTGTCGGCTTTGCCGTCGCCGGTGCTGTCCTCCAGATAAAGAATGTCGGGCGCGGCGGTGACGATGACGCCCTCGCGCCAGGTGATGAGCCCGTTGGGGAAGTTCAAGCCCTCGGCGAAGAGCGTGCTGTGCTCGTAAGCGCCATCGCCATCACGATCCTCCAGCACGCGGATGCGGCCGCCGCGCGCGCCTTCGTTGTCGAGCCCGAGCGGGTAGTCCGCCATTTCCACCACCCACAAACGACCGCGCGCATCCCAGTCGAAGGCCACCGGATCGAGCACGAGCGGTTCGGCAGCGACGAGCCGCACCTCATAACCCGTGGGCACGCGCAGGGTGGCGAGACTTTCCTCCGGTGACAGGGCCGACGATTCTGGCGCCGCGTGTTGACCGCACGCGCACGAGAGAAACACCATCCAGAAGAAACCAAGCCGGAACAAAAATCGCTGCATCCTTCGAGTACGTCGCCAAGGCGCGAGGCATTGCCCGAAAGTCGGCTGCCTCGGTACCGGCGGTCTGTGACCGTCGCTGGTTTTTCGGGATGGCGGACCGCAACCAGGGAAATCTTGCGACGGTCACAGACCGCCGGTACAAACGCCGTTGCTTCTGCCGCCTGCCGGTTCAGAATCGCCGCATGTCTTTTTGTCCGCGCATCAAACTCGTTTCCCTGACCGGAGAACCAGGAGGTGGCTCTTATCCACTTGCAGCGCAGCGAGCCATTGATTAAACTTACCACGATGAGCTACCCTGAAATTCAAGCTCAAGCCGCGTTGTTGCCACTTGCGGAGAGGATTAAATTAACTCGTTACCTCACCGCGCTTGAGACAGAAGACGAGCTGCGTGTGCTGGTGTCCCAGCGCATGGCGGACATGGATGAAGGCCGCTCCATCTCCTTGGAGGCCTTCAAGGAAAAGCATGCGCAGCTTGAAGCGGAGGGCCGCTGATTGAAGCCATACAAAGTCATTCTTGACACCGGATTGGCTGACTCTCTGTGGCAACTGCCAGCCCGTGCCAGCCCGTGCCAGACGCGAGATCATCCATATCTTCGAGAAATTGGCCGAATACCCGCTCACATCGGTGGAAGATCAAATCCGCTCCATCGACGGACGCATGGTCTATCGTGCCAGATTCAATCGCTGGCGCGTTTGCTTCTGGATTGACGGACCCATGGATGAACTCAGAATCGTGGAAGTGTCTCGCGCCAAATAGAGTCATGTAAACAAACCCCGTTGCTTCTGCCGCCTGCCGGTTCAGAATCGCCGCATGTCTTCTTGTCCGCGCATCAAACTCGTTTCCCTGACCGGCTTCCTGGTGTTTGGATGCCTGATGCCCGCCTCCGTCCTTTTTTCCGCGCCAGAAAAGCCCGCCTATCCGCCTGCCCCGCGTGGTGAGGTGGTGGAGACACTGCACGGGGTGGAGGTCGCCGATCCATATCGCTGGCTGGAGGACATTGATTCGCCGGAGACGGTGGCCTGGGTCAAGGCCCAGCAGGAACTGACGGAACGTTATCTCTCGCAAATCCCCGAGCGCGAAGCGCTGCGCCAGCGGCTCACCGCAGCCTGGGACTACGACAAGCACGGCCTGCCGCAACTCGTCAACGGGCGCTTGTTTTATTCACGGCGCACCGGCCTGCAAAACCAGGGCGTGCACTACTGGCGCGAGGACAAGCCGGACGCGCCGGAGAGATTGCTGCTCGATGCCAACACGCTCTCGCCCGATGGCACGGTCGCGGTCGGCGGCACCTCGGTGAGCGACGACGGTCGCTACTTCGCCTACGCGCTTTCGGAGTCTGGCTCCGACTGGAACACCTGGCATGTGATCGAGGTGGAAAGCGGTCGCGAGCTGCCGGACGTGCTGCACTGGGTCAAGTTCTCAGGCGCGGCCTGGGCGCCGGACAGCAGCGGGTTTTATTACAGCCGTTATCCCGAGCCCGCGCCGGGCGCCAAATTGAAGGACACCAACCTGAACCAGCGCCTTTATTTTCACCGGCTCGGCGATGCCCAGGAAAAGGACCGGCTGGTCTATGAACGGCCAGACCATCCGAAATGGGGTTTCGGCGCCGGCGTCACCGATGACGAGCGCTATCTTGTGCTTTATGTCTGGGAGGGCGCCAGCTCGAAGAATGGACTGTTTTACCGCGATCTGCAAACGGGTGAAGACGCACCGGTGCTTGAGCTTTTCAATGAGTTCGACGCCAGCTACAGTCTCGTCGGCAATGATGGCACGCTGTGGTATGTGCTGACGGACAAAGACGCGCCGAAGAGCCGTCTCGTCGCCATCGATCTCCTCAATCCGCTGCCAGAGCATTGGCGCGAGATTTTGCCCGAGCAAAAAGAGCCGCTGCAAAGCGTGAGTTATCTGTCGGGCCGCTTCATCGCCAGCTACCTGACGGACGCGCATGACGAGGTGCGCGTCTTTGACCGCGCTGGCAAAGAGCTCGGCAAAGTGGACATCCCGCCGCTGTCCTCGGTCGGCGGGTTCGGCGGCCGGCAGGAGGACAGGGAGACTTTTTACGCGGTGTCGAGCTACACCTCGCCCGGTGCGATTCATCGTTATGATGTCGCCAGCAACACCAGCCGGTTGTTTTGGGAGCCGGACTTTCCCGTGCCGCTGCATGACCTCATTTGCGAGCAGCTTTTTTATACCAGCAAGGACGGTACCCGCGTGCCGCTTTTCCTCATCCGCCGCCAGGACGCGCCGCGCGACGGCAGCGTGCCGACGATTCTCTACGGTTACGGCGGCTTCAACATCTCGCTCACGCCCTCGTTCTCGCCCGCCACCGCCGTGTGGGTCGAGCGCGGCGGCGCTTACGCCGTGGCGAACCTGCGCGGCGGCGGCGAGTATGGCGAGGACTGGCACGAGGCCGGCAAAAAGCAGCGCAAGCAGAACGTGTTCGACGATTTCATCGCCGCGGCCGAGTTCTTGATCGCGGAAAAGATCACCAGCCGGGAGAAACTCGTCATCAAGGGCGGCAGCAACGGCGGCTTGCTGGTCGGCGCGGTGGTGAACCAGCGGCCCGACTTGTTCGCCGCCGCCGCGCCCGCCGTCGGCGTCATGGACATGCTGCGCTTCCACCAATTCACCATCGGCTGGGGCTGGCAGGACGAGTATGGCAGCCCGGACACGGCGGAGGATTTTAACAACCTGCGCGCCTACAGCCCCTACCACAACCTGCGCGGCGACGCGCCCTATCCGCCGATGCTGATCCAAACGGCAGATCACGATGACCGCGTGTTTCCCGCGCACAGCTTCAAATACGGCGCCGCCTTGCAGCAGACGCAGACCGGCCCGGCCCCGATCCTCATGCGCATCGAGTCCAAGGCCGGTCACGGCGCCGGCAAACCCACCGACAAAATCATCGCCGCCCAGGCCGACGAGTTCGCCTTTTTTCTCGAAGCGATGCGCGCTCCTTGAGTTCTTCTTGATGAGGCAGTCCTGAGTCCGGCGTTGTTATCCCACCATGAAACGCGGTCTGCTCCTTGCCTGGCTGTGGCCGGGTTTCGTCGCGCCGGTCCTGGCGGAGGAGGCGGAGGGAATGCGGCGGGCGGTGGAACGTTCGCTGGCGTTGATCGCCTCCAGTTCGCAGGTGGCGCTGGAGGAGCGCCCCAACTGCTTCACCTGCCATCACAGCGGCCTGCCGGTGTTGAGCTGGGTCACGGCACGCGCTCACAGAATCGCGGTGAATGAAGGTTTGCTGTCGGAGCATCTGCGCTTCACCGCCGCCACGCTGGAAAAAGGGCGCGCGAACTTTCTGGCAGGCAAGGGGCAGGGCGGTCAGGCTTTCAGCGCCGGCTCCGCTTTGTGGACGCTGAAGCTGGGCGGCTGGGCGCCGGACGACACCACCACGGCGGTCGTCGAATACCTGGTCGAACATCAGAAAAACCTCGGGCACTGGAAACCGCCTTCGATCCGGCCACCCTCGGAGGAAAGCCCGTTCAGCACCACTTTTGTGGTGATCGAAGCCCTGCGCCACTACGCCAATGACGCGCAGAAGGCGCGGGCTGAGGAGCGCTTGGAGGCGGCCCGCCGCTGGCTGCTGGCCACACCCGGCGAAAGCACGGAGGACCTCGTCTTTCGGCTGTGGTGCCTGAGCGCCTTGGACGCGGGAGATGACGCGATCCGCGAGGCCGCGCAGGCACTGCTCGATCTCCAACGCGCGGATGGCGGCTGGGCGCAACTGCCGGGAATGGCGGGCGACGCCTACGCCACCGGCACCGCGCTGGCCGCCCTGCAACAAACCGGAAGGCTGTCGCGGAGCGAACCAGCATGCCAGCGCGGCGTGCGCTGGCTGCTGGACCACCAGATCGACGACGGCTCCTGGCATGTGCGCAGTCGCAGCAAGCCTTTCCAAACCTATTTCGAGTCCGGCTACCCGCACGGAAAAGACCAGTTCATCTCCATCACCGCCGCCTGCTGGGCCACCACCGCGCTGATCCTGGCCCTGCCTCCTGCCGATGAGGCACATTAGGCATCGCTCTCTGAGAGATGAAGGCCACTCGGAGAGTGACGGCCACTTTCACCTGAACTACCGCCCACACAAATATCTACTTGATCCATCGGGATTATAGTTTATTTGGTCGGAGTCCATGTTTTCGGTTTCCATACCCCTTTCCCAACGCGCTTCCTTTGCCTCCCGTCTGCGCCCGGCGGCGGAGCTGACCTTGCGGAAAATCGTGCGCCGCGCGGCGGGTTCGGGGCAGGGTTACAAATTCGGCATCTTCGCCGGGTTGCATGGGGATGAGCCGGCGGGGGTGCTCGCCGCCCAGGAACTGGCGCGCTGGGCCGGGGGCCAGCCGGTCGAGTTGCGTGATTTTGAATTGCACTTTTTCCCGGTGTGCAATCCTACGGGCTGCAACCTGGGTATCCGCGAGAACCAAAACGGCTTCGATCTGAACCGGGAGTTTTGGTCGGGCTCGCACGAGCCGGAGGCGCGGTTTTTGGAGAACGAACTGCGCCGCGAGTGCTATGATGGTCTCATCGCGCTGCACTCGGACGACACCACCGACGGCTGCTACGGCTTCGTCAGCGGGGCGCTGCTGAGCGAGCATCTGCTGCGCCCGGCGCTGGCGTCGGCACACACCCATTTGCCCTGCTGCCCGCTGCCGGTGATCGACGGGTTCCAAGCTGAGGGCGGCATCATTCGCCAGGGTTACGACGGCATCCTCAGCGCGCCGCCGGAGCAGCGGCCGCGGCCGTTGGAGATCGTGTTTGAAACACCGGCGCTGGCACCGCTCGCCATGCAGGTGGCGGCCACGGTGGCGGCGGTGAAAACCATGCTGGCGGAGTATCGCCAGTTGCAGGCTTTCGCCGCGAATCTTTGACCTCGGCGGCACCCGGTTCAAAATGGTCGCCAATGCCAAAACGCCACCCCCGCATGTCCTCCCGTCTGCTACTCTTCGTCGTCCTCGCTTTAATGGCGTGGATGCCATCGGTGGCGCGGGCGACGGAGCAGGGCGGGAGCTTTTTTCGCGCGTCGGACAGCTACAGCACCCTGCCCGATCCGGACCCGCCCCGCTACACGCGCCCCGCGACTGAGACCGGCTGGGAACCCATCGCCGACTGGCACTGGCTGGACATCGGTCTCGACTATCGTTTCCGCTACGAGTATCGTGATGGCGACATCCGCCGCGAGGTGGACGTGCTGGACGAGCCGCTGCTGCATCGCACGCGACTTTATTTGGGCGTGCGGGAGGCGCTCGATCCGCTGCGCTTTGCCTTTGAAATGCAAGACTCGCGCCGCCACAACAGCCAGTTCCCAAAGGACAGTCGCGACGTCAATGAGTTCGCCATCATCCGTCTCTACGCAGAGCTATATTTCAAAGACTTGCTGGGCCGGGATGCGCTCGGCAACGCGCGCCCGCTCAGCCTGCGCTATGGCATTCACAATTTCGAGTTCCTCGACCGCCGTCTGCTTGGCAACAACCAATGGCGCAACACCGCCAACTCGTTCCAAGGTTTCCAGGCGGCACTAGGGCAGGAGGCGAACGACTGGCAGCTCGACCTGCTCGCCGTGCAGCCGCAGGAACGGCTGATCGACAAATGGGATCAACCGGTGGAAGGCAAGTGGGTGTGGGCGGCCATCGGCCACTGGCGGCGCTGGTCGGAGGTGGTGACCCTGCAGCCGTTTTATCTGGCGTTGACCGAGTCTGCGGATGAAGTCGGCGACCACCTGGTGCACTCGCCCGGTCTGCGGGCTTACGGGCGGCTTGGCGACAGCGGCTTTGACTTCGATGTGGCAGGGGTCCGCCAGTTTGGTCACAACGGCGCTTTGGATGTCTCGGCCTGGGCGCTCACTGGCGAACTGGGCTACCGCTTTGACCTGCCCTGGGCGCCCCGGTGCAGCGTGTTTTACGGCCAGGCCAGCGGCGACGCCGATCCCAACGACGGCGCCGACAATCGATTCGAGCGTTTTTTCGGTTTTGGCCGGCCCTGGTCCGCGAACGACTACATCGTCTTTGAAAACATCCGCGCGCCCAAGCTGCGGCTGGAGTTGACCCCGCATGAAAAGCTGCGCTTCGACACCGGCTACAGTTGGTACTGGCTGGACAGCGCCACCGACCGCTACGCGGTGGATCGCTTGCGCGACGAGACCGGCGGCAGTGGCCGCTTCCTCGGTCACGAGTTCGACTTCCGTTTTCTCTGGCAGCCGACACCGAAGCTGGGCATTATCCTGGGCTACGCGCACTTCATCCCGGGCGAGTTTGTGCGCCAGCAAATCCGGCCCGGCGACACCGACTTCGCCTACCTCGAAGTGACATTGCGCGCATTTTAAAATCGAGCCGTGCCTGAGCGGCTATGTTGTCGCGGGCAACTCACTTTCGTTGGTTTTTAATTCTACTGGAAAAGTAGGAGTTATGTGTTTGCATACGGCTCCGCGTCTGTCTGTAGCGGGTGTTGTCATCGTCACTGCCCATGTTTTTGCTCCTTCTTTTGACCGCCACTGTGCTTGGTATTTCGTTTCTTTGCTCGTTGAGCGAGGCGGTGCTGTTGAGCCTGAATCCGTTGCGCTTGAAGCTGGATGAGAAAGGGGGATCCATCGCAGCCAGTCGCTGGCTTTCATTGAAACAGAAAATCGAGCGGCCGATCTCCGCCATTTTGATCCTCAACACCCTCGCCAACACCGGGTTGGCGACGCTTTCCGGGGCTGTGTTCACCCGGCACTATGGCGGCGACTGGCTCTGGCTGTACTCGCTGGCCATGACCCTGGCGGTGCTCTTTGGCAGCGAGCTGGCGCCGAAGATTCTCGGGGTGCATCACGCGGAACGGCTGGCGCCGCGAGTGATCGGACCGCTCACGCTGCTGCTTCTCGTTTGTGATCCGGTGGTGCGATTGATGGAGCGGTTTTGCCAGCGGTTGAAACGAGACGGCGGCATCGGCGAAAGCCGGAGCGATCACATCATGGACATCATCACTCTGGTGCAATCCGCGCGCGCCGAGCAGTTGCTGCACAACCGGGAGGAGATCATCATCATTCACGCCGCCACCCTGAGCGCGCGCCCGGTGAAAACGGCGATGGTGCCGCGCGCGGCGGTGCGCGTGTTTGACGAGCGCCTCAGCCTGTTGGAGAACGTGCGCGCGGCCGGGCCGAAGCTGCATCGCAGCTATCCGGTCAGCGCGGACGGCAGCTTCGAGAGGATCACCGGCTATGTGCGGGTGCGGGAGCTGTTCGTGCAGAACCTGCTTGCTGATGGCGCGGATGACACGGACTGGCGCAAGCTGGTGCGGCCCGCTCTTTACATCGACAGCAAGGCGCCGCTCACACAGTTGCTGGCCCTGTTTCTTGAAAAGCAGGAGGTGGCATCTCTGGTGGACTCGCCGGATGGCCGTTTGGCCGGCTGGATCACCATGGATGACGTGATGCAGGTGCTGATGGGCGCCCGCATTTGAAATTTTTTTCAATTCCTACTGGACAAGAGTGATATTTGGCGGCAGATAATTCCTATCACTTTAGTGTGGTAAATCCGCCGCTCTCCGGCGACCCGTGCTGATCCCCGACCGGGGAAGGCTTTTTTACCCTGCTTCCGCCGAAGACGGTCCTGACGGCCGATTCCGGAGAGCCAAGTCTCAGCCTTATGTTTGTCTCCATTCCCCCTCCTCGCAGCAGACGCGGCATCGCGCTGGTGACCGTTGTGTCCATCGTGGCGCTGATGACGGTGCTGTTGCTGGCGTTGTTTTCCATGTCCGGGAGCGAGCTGAAGTCGGCACGGCATCATGCGCGCGGCGAGGAGGCGCGCCAGCTTGCGGATCTGGCGGTGAATGTGGTGATCTCCCAGTTGCGCAAGGCGACCTCCCAGACGGCGGGCGCGAACGCCTGGCAAACCTGGACCAGCCAGCCGGGTCTGGCGCGACGGCATCGTGTGGACGGCGCCACGCTGGAGGCGCATAAACTCTATTCAAGCAGCCAAATGAGCCTGATGGGCGAGGGTGTGGTGGATTCTGTGCTCATAGCGGAGAGCCCTGCCACGAATTGGCAACGGCAGCCGCATCGGTATGCGGATCTAAACCGGCCGGTGCTGCGCCTGGACCGCCGCGGTGAGCCGCGATTGCTGTTTCCGATTCTGGACCCGCGCGCCCAGGGTGATTCGCGGCAGAGTACGATCGGAGGATTTTCGTACAGTGCGCAAACGTTGGCCGGAACCACTGTGGATGGAGTGGTGCCGGGCGGCGGGGAGTCGCAAAGGGTGCCGATGCCGGCGGAGTGGCTCTACGTTTTGAAAGATGGGTCGCTCGGCACGGTGGGTCAGGACGGGCGCTTTCAGGGTGCGGTCTCCCCCTCTGTCAGCAATCCCGTCGTGGGTCGAGTTGCCTTTTGGACCGATGACGAATCGTCGAAAGTTAATGTCAACACCGCGTCCGAGCCGACACCCTGGGCACTGCCGACCTTCTTCCACGAGGCCGATGCCGACTACGCGCGCTATCAGCCAGCCAACGGTGAGCTTCAGCGTTATCCCGGGCATCCAGCGACGACGGCGCTGAGTCCGGTGCTGTTTCCCGGTCGCGCGCTCACGCCCGCGTTCAAGGAGGTGATCTACCAGCTTGTGCCGAAGATCGGACCGGGGGGCAGTCGCGCTGGTACGGTATCTTATGAAAGCGATCAGGTGGCGGCGGTCGAGCTGTCCCGGTTCCGGCAGGAGCGCCTTTATGCCAGTCTTGACGAGTTTCTGCTGCGACCAGATCGCACACTCAATCGCTTGCCGGGCGGCGAGCAGCTTTCGCCAGACTGGCTCCAGCGGTCCTCTTTCTTTCTGACCTCCCGCAGCCGGGCACCCGAGGCCAATCCGTTCGGACTGCCGAAGGTGGCGATGTGGCCGGTGAGTTATCGCGGGCCGGACTACACCACATCCTTCGACGAGATCATTCGCTTCTGCGTCACCCTGCGCGCGCCGCAAGATCAGCGGGCTTATGTGTTCCAGCGCGGCTGGGCGGACTCGACCCGTCATGACATTGAGTTTCAGCCGAACGACGAGCTTCTGCGCTACCTGCTGGAATGGCTGCGCAAGCCGGTGCCAGGCCACAGCCCGAGTGTGGCGGAAACCTTTGGTGCCAAATATGGCGATGATTTGCCGCAGTTGCTGGTGCAGTTCTTTGATTATGTCCGCAGCACCAATCTGCATGACGGCAATTTGGTGCTCGGCAAAACGGTGGTCACACCCGGCCAGAATGCCACGCAAAATCACCTGCTGGGATATTACCCAGGTTCAAAACGGGTGGTGGACTTTCCCACCTTCACCGATCCGCGCTTTTTTGCGGTGGACCCCGAGAGCGCGGACGCGGGCAATGACGGCACACGCGAGGCATTGGGATTCCCAGGCCACGGGCAGGTGACGCCCTCGCGCTGGCAGGTGGAGGGCAAGACCTATCAGGGCATCGCGCGGTTTCCCACCGTCACCGAGGCCGGGCTGCATTTCATCTGCGCGGCGGACAACACCGACGATCCTGACAATCCGTTTGAAGAGAGCTATGACTTTCTCGGCAAGCCAGGCGGCGGCAGCGCCCCCAAGCTGGCCCCGCTGGACGGGCGCGACCGCTGGTATTCGAACTTCCCGCCGCTGCCGAGGCCCAATCCGGCACGCGGCGAATCGCCTGACCTCGCCCGCTACCCTGCAACCGCCGGTTTTCCGTATGGGCCTGATGGCAGTCATCCGGGGTATCAACGGCAGAACTGGAATCACCAACTGGCCGCCAACACGCCACTGCGTCCGGGCTTTCGTCGTGTGCAGGCGCGGGTGCTGCTGGAGTTCTTTGTGCCTGCCGCGGGTTACACCATTCTGGAGCCTGATATCACGGTGCGGGTCAGCGGTTTGAGCCGCTTCACTTTGAATGGGCGGCCGCTCTTTCCGCGCGACAGCGAGTTGTTCCGCAGCGGGAGGCGCGCTACGCACCCCGGCTGCTTCATGTTCGGCGGTTATGGCATCGGGTTGAAAGGGCTGATGCGGGGCCGCGAGGCCCCGGCCAGGACGCCGATGCCAGCCGATAACAATTGGGGGAATGACAACTGGAAGGTGCGCCCGTTTGCCGGTGGATCTAACAGCGACGAAACCTGCGTGCTCAACTATGATCTGCTCAGCAACTTCGTGGACATCGAAGTGGGGCGTGACGGCCAGACGCCGATGCAGATTTCCGAGGGGGAGCTGCGGGTGGAGATCATCTCCGGCCATTTGAACCGGACATCCAGCGAATTGGAAACCGTGCCGATGGAGGCGCAGACCTTGGTCATTCCGTTCCCGCCTAACACGGTCAAAGCACCGACACTGGTGCGCAACAACCTGGCGCCCGTGGCCAATCAGCCGGGGCTGGTGGCAAAGGACGCGCCGGCCTGGTGGACGTTTTATTCACGCGGCTGCCTGGGCATCACCAACATGGACAGCATCACCGGGCGCAGCAAACAGGGACCGGTGGCGGTGGCCACTTTGCGGGGGCGCCATCACCAGCACAACTCGCCGCCCAACCGGGGCGCCGAGCCGCGCTTCGGGGCGTTCATTTACGGATTCGATGCGGTGGAGCCAGGCGCTCCTCGCATCTTCCGCCCGGTGCGCACTCCCGGCAATGACCAGACAGCCGTGGATCTGGCCGAGGAGTTGGAAGGCAGCGATGTGGTGCAAACCGTGACGGTCCGCCACGGGGACTACCGTCTGACCGCCGCGCTGCCGGAGGTGGGCGCGGAGCACTGGCGCGCGCATCGCCATTACGGCCAGCGTCGGCTCGCCCACAACTTCACCAACTTCGTTTCCAATCATGTGCCGGGCTTCGACTACGGCGGCGCGGCGGATTTCGACAAACGGCTTGTTCCAAACACCGCTGAGAGCGCCTATCCAAATCATCGCATCCCGGACCTTCCTTATTTTGACGAGGCTTGGCAGGCGGCGCGGCGTCACGGCGACTTCGACAATGGCGCTGGTCACTCGCGTGATGGTCCCTACGTCAACAAACCTGATGAGGGCAATGTCAATCGCGTTGCCAACAACGCCGGCGTGCCTTACTTCAGCGAACCCGGCCAGCACACCACGGTGGATGAGGTGTTCTTTTCACCCAATCGCCTGCTACCCTCGCCGGTGATGTTTGGCTCCCTGCCCGCCGGGGTTCATGCGGGCGATCCGTGGCGCACGTTGCTGTTCCGCCCGCAGCGCGATCATCCCGGCGCCTCGGGCGCGCGTGGCGGTGTCAGCCCGGCGGATCACCTGCTGCTGGAGTTTTTCTGGATGCCGGTGGTGGAGCCCTACGCCATCAGCGAACCCTTCTCCACGGCGGGCAAGATCAACCTCAACTACCAGATTTTTCCGTTCACTCACATTCGCCGCGCCACCGGGTTGCACGCGGCGCTGGCCGCTGAAGTTGTTCACGCGGTGCCTGATGAGGACCTGCCCAACTACAAGGTCTTCCCGAACAATTCCCAGCAGAACCAACTCTGGGGAGAGGATCAGGAAAAGGTTTGGCGGCATCACGTTGACGTGGAAAAAACGCTGGCCCAGTTCGAGGAGCGCTTCCAGCGCGGACGCCCTTTCATTAGTCCAAGCGAGATTTGCGAGATTCATTTGGTGCCTGAAAACGCCGTGGAAAGCCACGAGCAAATGGATGACTTCTGGCGGCGTCACCGGCCCACGGGTGACAACACAAGGGAGCGGCCTTACGCCGGGCTCTATCCCCGGCTGACCACGCGCTCGAACGTGTTTCGTGTGCATTATATCGCGCAGACGATCCAGAAGGCGCGCTCCGCTGATCCGGCGGAAATGACGGACGCCGACAAGGTCACCAGCGAGTATCGAGGCTCCACTTTGATAGAGCGCTATCTTGATCCCGACCAACCGGGCATGCCGGATTTTGCCACCTACAACGCCGGGCTCACGCTCGATCATTTTCACCAGTTCCGCATCGTCGAAAGCAAGCGGTTTGGTCTCTAACCTCCCCCAAACACAAACACACCCATGAAAAACACCCGCATCCCACTCCGTGCCTGCCTGCTGTCGCGCGGCTTCTCCCTCGCTGAAGTGACCATTGCCACCGGCATCACCGCTGTGGCCATGACCACCTTGCTCGGTCTCATTCCGCAGGGCCTGAGCCAGCTCCGTGAAGCTGGCGAGCTGTCCGCGCAGGGGCGCATTTGCCGCCATGTCTTCGGCTCGCTGGCCGATGCTGAATGGCGCGGCGCTGCGGGCGGAGATGCTTTCAGCCAAAACCATGACCGTCGCCGTTTCTACTTCAACGATCAAGCGGCGCTGATCGAAAAGGAAAGCCCGGGAGAACTCGAAGTTGCCTATGTGGCGGAAGTGCTGGCACCGGATCCGAATGTGAGCCTTCCTGCTGCCAGCAAGAGCGAGCCGCATTTGCGCCGGGTCACCGTGCGCGTGGCCGCCGTGCCCGACCCGGCCTTCGATTTTGATCGCGCGCCGCGTCTGGCCTATCGCAGCCAGTCCACCCTCATCGCCCGCACCGGTCTGTGAACACGACGCGTCAGCAGAGTTTGCGGGAGGCCGGATTCACCCTCGTGGAGCTGCTGGTCTCGACCGTGGTTTTGTCCATCCTGTTGGTGGTCATCGCCAGCGCGCTGGACTCGATCCAGCGAACTTGGAAGAGTTCAAAGGCAAGAGTGGATCAGTTCCGTGAAGCGCGTGTCGCCTTTGAGGCCATCACTCGCCAGCTTTCCCAAGCCACCCTGAACACCTACTGGGACTACCACTTTGCCGAGACCGGAGGCAACCTGCCGCCGGAGGACAGCCACACGCCGCCCGCTGCCTACGTGCGCCACTCTGAGCTGCAGTTTTTGTGCGGTCCGGCTGCGGAGATCATTGGGGAGGCGGGAGGCGGCTCCCTGGCCGGACACGCGCTGTTTTTTCAGGCGGCGCTGGGCCATAGCGCGAACCATCGCGGCCTGGACAGTCTTTTGAACGGACGGGGCTTTTACCTGCAATGGGGTGACAACTCGCGTGCACGCCCGGCCTTTCTGCCGGAGACGGTGTCGCCCGCGCAGCGCCGCTTTCGTTTGATGGAGTATAGGCCAGTGAGCGAGCGCGCTGACATCGGGGAGGGCACGGTGCCGGGGAATACCGTGTATCAAAACCCGGGCGCCTGGCATCTCGATGATCTCCAGTGGCAATCGCGCGCCATTGCCACCAACATCCTGGCCCTGGTGTTCTCCCCGCAAGCGACTGCCGAGGCGGGTCGCCAGGACCCATGGTGGATCGCTCCGGCCTATCGCTACAACTCTCTCGACACCGACAATAGCAGCGCGGCCCTCGACCGGCTGACAATCTCCGGGGATGGCACCGTACGCCAAGGCACCCAGCATCTCCTGCCGCCGATTGTGCGGGTGACACTGGTGGCGGCTGACGAGGACAGCTTCGCGCGCTGGGTGGCGGATCAACCGGGCGCGGATAGTGAATTGCTGAAGCGCGCAGGAGCGGAATTCACGGATGCCTCCAAGCACGACGAGGATGTCGAGAAACTGAAGCGCTACCTCGATGATCAACACATTCAGTATCGCGTCTTTAGCAGTGCCGTGCCCCTGCGCAACGCCCACTGGGACCGGCGGCTGGCCGCTTCAACCACCAGATCTTAACGGCCACAAAAATCATCGCAAACGAGCATCATGAAAACATCTCCCTCCGAACGCGCTCACGCTTTCACCTTGATCGAAGTGCTGGCCGTGCTCGGCATCTTGACGATTGTGGTGGCAGGCGCCGCGCCGGTCATTTCGTCCACCATGAAAGCCAGCCGCATCACCCAGGCGGCGGGTGTCGTGCAGGCCAGACTTCATGAGGCGCAAACGCTGGCGCTCACCTTTTCCAACGACTTTGAAGTCAGACTGTTGGCCGCCCAGAGGAATGATCCAAACAGCCGCGATGCGATTCAGATCCTGTCGCTTGCCGATGCGGAGACCGCCACCGACGAAGGCAGTCTTTTCAAACCGGTCGGAGCCCCCGACTACCTGCCACAGGGAGTGGTCTTCAGCCGGAACGAATCGTTCAGCACGCTGCTCAAGCGCGAAGCCAAGGTGCCGGCTGAAGAAGCCGGTGAGGACAGCTCGGTCCTGGCGGTGATTCGCTTCTTTCCCGACGGCTCCACCAGCTTGTCCGAAAGCGGAGTCTGGCATGTGACCGTGGTGGACTCCGCCGACGAGCGGGCCGTGCTGTTGCCAAAGAACTTCGCCACCGTCCAGATCGACCCGGTCACCGGAAATCTGGCCGTCTTTCGGCCAGAGTGAGATGGTTAAGGCCGTATGCCGCCGTTTCGACACCGCAAGCATGGGCGCGGATTGCCCGCCGATGACCCCAAAACCCTGCCATCCGAACCTAACATGCCAGATGCCACATGCACTCCATCCTCCAACCGCGGGAGGCAAAATGGGTTGTTCGCCACAGTGAGCGGCTATACAGTTCCTTCAATGGAGTTTGCCGACAAAGAGAGTGCCGGAACCCCTGCGAATGTCCGCCCGCTGCAGGTTCCTTTTCGAGAGTGCCTCCAACTCAAGACGGACGAGGTTGCCGTCTTCGCATGTGACGTCTGCTCACAGCCCCACCACACGTCCTGGGCGGCCGCCAATGAGAACCTTCACCTCAAGTGCAGCCGCGCCTTGCCGGCGGCGCGGTCGGATGACATCGTCCTGCTCAGCGGCCCGCTTTTTGAACCCTATCTGGAATGGTTGCGCGGCTTGGGACTGGGACCGGGTCATGTGGTGGCCTATGGAGCACCGGACCCGTCCGTTCCGCTATCAGAATTGATCCGTGCAAATCCAGGGCCGGTCCGTCAGGCAATCCAATCGAGCGGACGCAAAGCCCTCCTGGTGCCGTTTTATGCCTGCGACCGCCTTCATTCCGTTTGCGCCGCAGAAAAGTGGGAGTTGTTTGGCTGTGAGGAAAAGACCACCCTGGAGTACTTTGACAAGCAACGCTTCAAAAAGCTTTGTGTCGAGCTGGCCATCCCCACGGTTGAGGGTGTGAGCTTTGGGGCCAAAAAAACCTACCGTCCCTCGGCCAAAAATCTTGAGCGATTTCTGCTGGCCCTGCTCGGCACCTATCCATCGTTGGTGGTGCGCGGCACCCTTGGGTCCGCCGGAAAGTCGGTCTATCAAGTCGAGCCGGCGAGCCTCCGCGATGTCGTCAGTCAAATCCAGGAGGATTGTGGATCGGAGTTTCTCGTCGAACCCTTTCTCCAGGTCATTTCCTCCCCGAACGATCAATGGTGTGTGCGCCGCGACGGCAGCCCGGCATTCATCGGACTGAGTGTGCAACTGTTTGATGGCTTCAAACATAAAGGCAATCTTTTTGGCCAGTATTTGTCGGCCAGGAGCACCCAGGCCATCGAGTTCGCCTCGTCGCGGATCGTGAACCGCATGGCGGCGTCCGGCTATCGCAGCGTTGTTGGCATCGACTATGTCGTCACGGATCACGGCATTTACCCGATCGAAAACAATGCGCGACTCAACGGCTCCACATTCGCCTTCGCCATCGTGGACGCCGTGCGCGCCAGGGTGCCCGCGGTGGCCTGCTGGAAGTTTTACAAAGCATTGGTCAAGCCTGTTGCCTTTGAAAAGTTCCTCGAACTTCTGCGTCCGGTTCTTTACGATGGCACCCGGGCGAATGCCGTCTTCCCATTTGACTGCGACCTTCTTGAATCGACAGGTGCTTTCGAAGTACTGCTCATGGGCGAGGATCTTTATCATCTGGAATATCTTGAGCGGACACTCCGGGAGTTGGGCGTAGTCAATCCATGAGTTCTGAGAAAAGCAGCGGGCGCAGCGTCCTCGTGCACGGCGGGGCGGGCATTGTCAGGCCTGAGACCGCTCTCAAACTTCCCCATCTAGCCCGCGCAGCCGATGCCGCATGGGAGGCCATGGAGGCCGGGCGTCCTGGCGAGGAGGCCGTGGTGGCCGCGCTTCGCGTGATGGAGGAGTGCCAGTTCTTCAACGCAGGATATGGCGGCTATCCGAACAAACACGGCATCGTTCTCCTTGATGTGGGACTGATGCGTGGAAACCGGGATTTCGTCTCCCTGCTGAACGTGAGGCGCCTCAAATTCCCATCGGAGGCCGCGCTCGATCTGCTGCGCCAGGGCCAGTTCCGCATGACGGTCTGGACCCACGAGCTGCTCCAGCAGGCGGAGGCCGCCCCCGATGAGGTCAAGCAACGTTACGGCCTCGTCGCCAACCACGAGGATCTGCTGGCGCCGTTTGTGCGGGAGCTGATGACGCGGCGTGCTGGGGAGCTGATGGCGGACGAGGGCAAAGGCACCGTCGGCTGCGTCGTCCGGGATGCATGCGGCAGGCTGTTCGCGGGGACTTCCACCGGGGGCGTGAGCTTCAAGTCAAACGGCCGCATCGGTGACACTCCGGTGATTGGCGCCGGAGTCTATGCCGACGACGAAATCGGCGCTCTATCCACCAGCGGACATGGCGAGGCCGCGCTGGCCACCTGCTTCTCCGGCATGCTGCTTGCACGGATGAGGGAGGCAAACCGGCAGCCGGAAAGCTTCACCCGCGATCCCGACCATCTCTCCCGGATGGTTCATGAAGAGCTGAGAGAGTTTGCCCGCAAAGCCCCCGCAAACTGCCTGGGCGTCATCGTATGCCCCCCGCAAGGCCAGCCCTCTTTCGCCGTTCACGGCGGCACCTTTGCCGTTGGGCAGCGATGCGAGGGCGACGCTCGGGCGTCATCCGAGCTGCGCGCAGGCCTGACTTTGGACTAAACGAGGAAGAGTGCGCGCCGCACGCCAAGGTAGCACTGCCGTGTTCTTGCGGCACCGAAGCGCGCAGAGGAGATCCCCACGGCCGATTTTTTCAGCACCCGCCAAAAAAAATGCAATTCCTACTAGACAAGAAGGATATTTGGCGCATTCTAATCCTACTAATTTAGTCAGATAAATGGGCGCGCGCCTTTGGCCGCGTCCGAGCCGATCCCCACGACGGAAGGCCGCCCCCGAAATCCAACCGAACCTCGCCACCCCAGGCAACGGGCGCAAGGCATGAACTTCCCATGAAAACTCACCCATCTCTCATTCTTCTTCTTTCCACCCTGCTCACCGGCAGTGCCGCCGCTGTGGATGTCGTCAAAACTTGGACCGGCGCCGGCAATAACGCTTTGAACAATGTCAGCAACTGGGACAACGATCAGCGGCCCACCTTTGGCGCGGCCGCCAACACGGATGCCTTGTTGTTTACCGGGCTTGGCACCGGAACGGTCAATGTGAACGTTGATGCGACCGCCAAGAGCATCACCTTCAGCGGGCCGCTCGGCTACACCTTCGGAGGAACGCTGCCGCTGCGGCTTGGTGATACCAGCACGGGTACGGTGCAGCCCAACACAGGCGCGATCATCAACAACGCTGAGGCGGCTGTGGCGATCAACACCTCGGGTGGATTGTTTTTCCGGTTCGGCAGTCTGGCGGCTGCTGGGGCGCCCATCAGCGTTGGGGCCAACGCCACGGTGGATATCGGCAGCGGGTCCGCCGCCGCCGGGCGCAGTCTGTTGATTTCTGGCAATCATACGGTCACTGTGCAGAGTGTGCTGGCCGGGCTCGGCAGCCAGGGAACGGAGGGCGGGCATCTGTTCAAGCAAGGTGAAAACTTGCTGGTGCTCAGTGGCAACAGCGAGTCCTGGAACGGTCGGGTGTTTGTGGAGGCGGGGGCCATTTCAGTGACCCGCGCCCACTCGCTGGGTTCCGCGCTGGGTGACACCAGCATCGCCGGAGGAACCTCAGCGGGCCGGGTGGAGCTTGGCAATAATATCACCGTGGCCGAGCCATTTCGCTTGGCCGGGCGTGACGAACCGAATCTTGCCAGTCTGGTGAATATTGCCGGCAACAACGTGCTCACGGGAACCATTCACCTCGACGACGGTGGCGGAGAATATGCCATCGCGGCGCTGGGCGGGCTGCTGGAGATCAATGGACCGGTGGCTTACGGCACCGAAGATCAGCCTGCTGTGCTGCGGCTGGCCGGCAATGCGGCGGGCATTTTCCACGGCGCGCTCGGCGGTGGCGGCAATCCGCTTTCATTGGTAAAACAAGACGCCGGGGTTTGGAGCGTTCGCGGTCCGAGCAGCTTCACCGGTTCGATTGCGGTGACGGCGGGAGAGTTGGAGATCAGCACGGCGCACGCCGGCGGCGGTGCCATCACGCAGGCCGAAGGCAGCACGCTGGCGGTGCGCGTGGCGCAACCCGGCAGTGGTCTGCAAACCAGCGCGCTCACGGTCGAAGGCGGCGCAGGCACGAGGCTGGTTTTTGATTTCGGCAGTCATGGTTTGCCGACCGTTCCGGTGCTCAGCGCGGATGCGCTCGCGTTTGATTCGGAGGTGGCGATCAGCCTGCGGGCCGCGGCTCTGGGCACCGGACAGTATCCTTTGATCTCCTACCAGGGGGAAATCGGCGGGGAGGGGTTCGACGCGCTCGCGCTCACGGGATTACCGCCACGTCTTTCAGCGCTGCTGGTTCATGACGAGGAAAACCACCTGGTGCGGCTGGACGTGCTTGGATTTGATCTGCCGAGGTGGAGTGGCGCGGCGGGTGTGGATTGGGATGCCGATGATGGAACTGGCACTGGCACTTTCAATTGGCGTGAAGTGATCTCAGGTCAACCAACCCGCTATTTGCAGGGGGAAGATGGAACGGACTCGGTGCTGTTTGATGACAGCGCGACAGGCCCGACGGTCATCAACCTTACGGGCGAGCTTTCACCCACGGCAATCACGGTCAACAACAGCTCTCTCACCTATCAATTCACCGGCCCTGGCTTTTTGAGCGGCAGCGGGACTCTGACCAAACAGGGAGCTGGAACCTTGCGCCTTGCCAATGACGCAGCCAACACACTCAGTGGCCAAGTCACGATCGAAGCTGGCACCGTTGAGATCGGTGACGGAGTCACAAATGGTCTCGGCAGTCTCGGTACAGGGCCGATTCAAAACGAGGCCGTGCTGCTGCTGAATCGTCCAGACACCTTCACTGTGTCCAGCTCCATCAGCGGCGCGGGCAGCGTGGTGAAGCGCACCGCGGGAATCGCGGTGCTCAGTGGCAACAGCGATTTCACGGGACCCGTCTTGATTGAGCAGGGCACTCTGCGTTTGGGCAATGGCAACGGGCTTGGGGCCACAAACGGACTCGTCACCGTGTCACCAGGCGCGACATTGGATTTTCGCGGCCAGCTTCTGCCTACCGGCAAAGTGGTGACTGTCTCCGGCAATGGAATCGGTGGCGCTGGAGCGGTCATCAACAGCAGCGCCGGCGGGCCGGCCGTTGGCTTGCGTCATCTTGTGTTTACCGGACCCAGCACCATTGGCGGATCGGCGCGCTGGGACATTCGTGACACGCCGGGCGGGGTGCAGGTCAACGGACATGATCTGGTCAAAGCCGGGTCCAATTCTGTGTTCTGGGCCAACCTGGGTGAGACAGGCATTTCCAACCTGCTCATCACCGGCACAGGGAGCCGTTTGGCGTTTGAGGGTGACACCACACTCGGTGCCAGCCCGGGGTCCATCGTGGTGGAAGGCGGCGCGGCGCTCGGATTCAATGCCAGCACCGTAGTGCATACCAAACCCATTCGCGTCGAGGGCGGAACCATCAATTTTTCCGAAGGGATCGCAAACCATGTGGCCAGCACCATTGCCATTGTCTCGGAGGCCACCATCAATACGGCGGCAAACGTCGAGGCCATCGTGAGCGGCAGGCTCACAGGCAACGGCAGTCTCACCAAAACGACCGGTGGCATCTTGAAGTTGACCAGCGACCACAACGATTACACCGGCGCCACCTCGATCAATGCCGGTCAGTTGTGGATTGGAAATGACGGTCCCACCGGTTCGCTGCCAGGCGGAGAGATTTTCATCAACGGCGGCACCCTTTACGTCCGCCGCTGGGACGAATTGGTGCTGAATCAAAACATTCATGGCACCGGCGGTTTTCAAATCAGCAATGTGACTTTCCCGGTGCCGCAGGCGGTCACGCTCAGTGGCAACAACAGTTTCAGCGGGGCGGTCACGCTGGCGCGCGGCACTTTGCGCATCACCAACAGCAACGCTTTGGGCCAGGGAGAAAAACTGGTCAGCATTCAAGGTGGGCGTCCCACGCTGATCCTGGACGGCGGCGCGGCAGGCATCACGCTGAGCCCCGGCCTCACTTTCCGCATCAGTAGCGACGGTCCGCAGGGAGGCATTCAGAATGTGAGCGGCGACAACGTGATTCATGGCCTGATCCATTTGTTCAATCAAAACGGCGGCCACACCCGCCTGCGCGGCGACGGGGGCAGCCTGACCTTGAATGGTGACATCCGCATCATTCCTCTTGCCGATCACGCCAACTCTTCCGGCAATCGTCAGTTGCGTCTGGACGGTGAAACAGGCGGCTTGATAAATGGCGACATTTTAGGGCCTGAATTGGTGGAGGACACACGCCTGCTGCTGCTCTTCAAAGAAGGCCCGGGCACCTGGGTGCTCAACGGGAATAACACCTTCACCGGTGCCACCAGCATTCTTGAGGGACGCCTGAAACTCGGCGCGGATGCGACACTGGCCGCCACCCCTTCCATCACGTTGACGCCGGGGGCGGTCTTGGATGTCAGTGAGCAGGAGGGCTTCACCTTGGCGACCGGGCAGACGCTCACCGGAGCGGGCTCGATCGATGGACGTCTGATTCTCGGTCCTGGATCGCTCGTGACGCCCGGCGCTGCTTTGACTTCCGGTTTTTTTGAAATCAGCGGAGACCTGGAATTCAATGGAGGGAGCTTGCACTTCAGTTTGGGCAGCGTGATTCCGCGCAGCACATCGGAGGCAGATACGTTTGTGGCGGGTGGAGACGTGTCGATCACCGCGCCGACGGTGATCGACATTGCCACCAATGGTCTGGTGCCGGAGCCCAGTTACACTTTGGTGGAGTTTGGCGGCGAGTTTGCAGGTGATCTGGGGGATGTGACCTTCGTCAATCCCACCCGTCTCACCCCTGAGTTGGACGCCGTGAGTGAGCCCGGCAAGTTGCTGCTGAAGTTTGCCGGCACACCCGGTTCATTGCTGTGGACCGGTTTGGAAAGCAGTGCCTGGAATGGAACCGCTGCCAACTGGTCATACAACGCTGGGCCAGCCATATTCCTGACGGTGGACCAAGTGTTGTTTGACGACAGCGCGCCTGCTGACCGCCGCGTGATCGCGACCAGTGGAACGTTGCGTCCCTCCGCCGTGGTGGTGGACACGGACACGGGTTATACCTTCAGCGGAAACGGCAACATCACCGGTGCCGCCACCTTCTCCAAGTTTGGCGAGGGTGTTTTCACCATCAGCTCTCCCTCCAATTGGTCTGGAAAAACGCTCATCGCCGGTGGATCGTTCGTGCTTTCCGGCACATCCAACCTGAGCGCCACCCGCTGGGTGGAGTTGCAGGAAGACACACTATTGAATGTGTCCTCCCTGGTCAACGGCTGGAACATCGGGAACACGGCTGACGAGCGTGTGCTGAGCGGCGTCGGCACCGTGGTGGGCACCGTCATCGTCGGCGGCGTGTCGGCGATCAAGCCCGGTTTGTCCTCAGACTCGAACGACCAGGCCACCGCCGGCGATCAAGTGGGCGCGCTCACGATCAATGGTGATCTCGGCTTGCTGGCCAGCGCTCAAGAAGGCGCTCCTCGCGCGGTGTTGCGCATCGGTGGGGTGACGGGCCAAGTGGCGGACCCTTTTGATGCGGAGGCGATTGAGGCATTTGCCAACTCTCCAGCCACGCTGCATGACCAAATCGTGATCACGGGCGGACTCGGGCTGGATGAAGGGTCCACCATCCGTTTGGCGTTGATCGATGACTTCGTGCCGCAGTTGGGTGATGTGTTCAATATGTTCGACTGGGACGTTTTGGTGACAGACACCAACGTGAACGGGCTGGCGTTTGATCCGCTCGCCGATGGATCGTTTGACTTGCCGGTCTTGCCTGAAGGGTTGTATTGGAATCGCAGTCTGTTTCTTGAGCATGGCATTGTGTTTATCAGTGTGAGCCCCGCTGAGATCGGCGAGCTGGTGTTTGATCCCTCCGCCACGGTGAATCCGGGCGTGGTGGTGACGCTGTCGGCGCCGGTGTCAGGCCTGGAGCCGTTCACCTATCAATGGCTGTTTGCAGGGCAGCCCATCGCCCTGGAGGACAACGCGACAGCGCAAAGCCCGCAGCTCACCCTCACCGCCGCCGAGGAGCGGGAGGGCCACTATACCCTGGTGGTGACGAATCCCATCGCGCCCGCGTCCCGTAGTGCGTTCTTGAGTGTGAACGATCCAATTGTCATCACGAGGGATCCGCAATCGCTGACGCTCAACCCCGGTGAGCGCTCCGAATTTTCGGTTCAAGGAACCGGCACCGGTCCGTTTAGCTTCCAGTGGCGGAAGAATGCGGTGCCGCTGCCAGGTGAGGAGGGAGACACCCTGGTGATCGAAGCCGTGGTGGAGGAAGACGAGGGCATCTACGACGTGGTGGTCACCAACGTGGTGGGCGCCGTCACCAGCGCGGTGGCAATCCTGAGTGTCAACGATCCCGTCGTCATTGTGCAGGACCCGCAGCCACAGGGCTCTTTTGTTGGCGGCAGCGTGACCTTTGGCGTGACCTACACCGGCACTGGGCCGTTTGAGTTTCGCTGGTTCAAAGGTGCGAGCGAAATTCCCGGCCCTGCCGGGGCGGGCGAGTCCCTGACCCTGACCGCGATCACCCTGGCTGACGATGGTCAGTATTCCGTCCGCATCAGCAACAGCGTCAATCAAGTGACCAGTCAGGCGGCGGCTCTGCTGGTGGGCACGGAGGTCCCCAAACTCCTCAATCAGTCCGGCCCTCAGCTCCGGAGGGTTGGCGAGGATGTCGAACTGCAAGTGACAGCCATCGGTCTGCCGCCGTTGAGTTACCAGTGGTTCAGAAATGGACGCCGTCTCAATGGCAAGACTTCGCCCACACTGGCTCTGCCAGCCATTCGCCTTGCGGATGCCGGCACCTACCGGGTGGAAGTGACCGGCGGCAGCACCGTCGCCAGCGCGGACATTGAGGTGGGGGTGGTGGAGACAGGAGCGCGCACCGTCAACGCCGCACTCGGAGCAGCGGCCAGACTGGAAGCCAAATCTGCCGGTGCTGGCCTCGGCTTGCAATGGACCAAGGATGGTGTGGAACTGGCGGACGATTCCCGCGTCAAAGGCGCCACTACAAACCGGTTGCAAATCGGCCGTCCGTTGGCGGAAGACGACACCGCGCTTTACCGCCTGGTCGTGACCGGGTCAGGCGGCAGCCTCACCACGGATGGCCATCAACTGAATGTGTTCAGCGAGGCGCCGGTTATCACCGAGGACCCGCCTGTGTTTGATGACGCCATTGTCAGTGGCGAGTTCTATTACCGCATTCCCGTGGATGGCGATCCCAAAAAAGTGCCCACCGGTTTTGTTGCCCGCGGCTTGCCGCCCGGCTTGAGATTGAACCGCGCCACGGGCGAGATCACCGGCAAACCCGCCGCCGTCTCCCTCGACCCGCAGGGGTATCTCGTCACACTCATCGCAAGCAACTCCTCGGGAAAAGCGGAGGTTCAGGGACGGCTCCTTGTGCAAGGTTTTAACAGCCAGCTCGTGGGCGCCTACGCGGCCAGCTTGGAGCGCCACCCCGTGTTGAACGCCGGCTTGGGCGGTCGCTTGGAGGTGCGTGTGACGGCGCGCGGCGCGGTCAGCGGCCGTCTTTTTGCCGGCCCCTTCTCGCTGCCCCTGCGAGGTCAGTTGGATTCCATCCCGAATGAGACTCGCGCGGAACTCACGTTGAACGTGGCGCGCCGCGGGTTGGTTCCCCTGACGGCGACCCTGCACTTTGACGGTGCCGACCGCATCATCGCTCCCTCCCAGCTTTCCGATGGCACAGACACACTCACCCTTACAGGCTGGCGCAACGTTTGGCACCGCCGCGATAATCCAGCCACCGGCGCATTTGCTCCGTATCACACACTCGCGTTGGAGATTCCCAATCACACTGGAGTGGCCGGTGTTCCGCAGGGCAATGGTTTTGCCTCGGTCACCCTCGCCCCGGCAGGCACCGTGCGGGTGGCAGGCCGTCTCGGTGACAGCGAAAATCTGGCCACCACGGGCTTCATCGGACCGGCTGGCGAGTTCGCATTCTTCCGTCTGCTTTATGCGACGAAGGAAAAAGGCTCGGTCAACGGCTGGGTGCAATTGGATACCGTCAGTCTCGGCGGCCAGCTCACCTGGTCGCGCCCGGCCAATCCTTCGCCGCGTCACCGCCTCTACCGCAACGGCTTCCCTGACATCATCGGCCTGCAGCCTGTGGGCGGCCCTTACACCGCGCCGGACGGCGGTCTGGTCTTCCTGAATTTGGCTGCAGGCGAGGGTAACGCGAAACTCAGCTTTGCCGAGGGCGGCATCGAAGACTCGGTGAGCGACCCGGATCATCTCGATTTGCCTGTTTCCATTGCCCTCAAGAGCAGGGCGACAGTGAGCGTGGATTCCGCGCGCAATCCTCGTAGAGTCGCGTTGAAGCTCGTGGAGCGCACCGGTTTGCTCAGCGGCACCGGCAATCTGGAGGACGACAGCGCGGGCACCTCCGTCAAACGCCGCTTCAACTTCAGCGGCATTGCCTTGCCTGTCAGCGGCGGACTGCGCGGACACGGCCACTTCCTCCTGAACGGATTGACGGCGGGCAGCGAAACCTCGTCGGGCCAAGTCGTGCTCCAGGGTGCTCCGTGAGGCTGTTTCAAGTTCTAGTTCAATTCCTATTTACAGAGTGTGGATGCGGCTCAATGGTAGCGGCATCCAACATGAAGCTGACCAAACGCGGGGAATACGCGCTGCGCACCTTGATCCGGCTCGGGATCGCCTCCTGGAACAACGAGGGGGTTATTTCCGTGTCCACTCTGGCCGAGGGCGAGCGGCTGCCGTTCAAGTTCCTTGAAGCCATTCTCTTTGAGCTAAAAAACGCGGGCTACGTGGAGAGCCTGCGCGGCAAACACGGCGGCGCCCGCTTGGCGCGCCCCATGAACGCGATCAAGATGGGGGACGTGGTGCGCCTGATCGACGGTCGTCTGGCTCCCATCGGTTGCGCCAGCGAGACAGAGTACGAGCCCTGCACCTGCCCTGACGAGGTGCATTGCGGCCTGCGCATGTTGATGATCGACGTTCGCAACGCCGTGGCCAACATCCTTGACCGCTACACCCTTGAGGACGTGGTGCAGGTGACCCTGCGCAAGCAGATTCTCACCGCCGGTCTGCCCCTGAAGAAGGGAGGCGCGGCCAGACGCCACGCCGATCCCACGGACGGTTTCCTGGCCGTGCTGCTGGATGCCTCGCCCGCGCCGGTGGCGGCGGGCGCGCAAGGCGCGAGAAAAAAATCGAAACTTCGTTAATTCCTACTTGCGTAGTGTAGATACTGGCAATAGGCTTTGTGTGCCTATGAGCCAGCCAGCCCCCGCCGAATTGCCGTCCTGGATCGAAATCGTCCGCCAGAAAGTCGCCGCCATGCGGTTCGGCTCCGTGCAGATCATCGTGCACGAAGGACGGGTGACCCAGGTTGAGAGCACCGAGAAAACCCGGCTGCCGAGCGAGGAACAGTCGCGGCGTGCCTAGCGAATCCCCCTTTTACCCCGGACCGGACCACCGGACGCGGATCGCCCCCAACGAACCCTCCACCCTAAATCCACCATGTCCTACTATCCAACCATTCTGGAATCCATTGGCCGCACCCCGCTCATTCAACTCAATCGCATCGCCGCCGGTTTGCCTGCGCGCATTGCCGTCAAAGGCGAGTTCGCCAATCCTCTCGGCAGTGTCAAAGACCGCATTGGCCGCGCCATGATCGAGGCGGCGGAGCAATCCGGCGCATTGAAACCCGGCGGGGCCATCATCGAGCCCACCAGCGGCAACACCGGCATCGCGCTGGCCTTTGTGGCGGCGGCTAGAGGTTACAAGCTGACGCTGACCATGCCCGAAAGCATGAGCCTGGAGCGCCGCACCCTGCTGGCGCTGCTCGGCGCTGAATTGGTGTTGACCCCGGCCAAGGAGGGCATGAAGGGCGCGATCCGCAAGGCCGAGGAGTTGCTGGCCGCCACGCCGGGCGCCTGGATGCCGCAGCAGTTTGAAAACCCCGCCAATCCCGAGATCCACCGCAAGACCACGGCGGAGGAAATCTGGGCCGACACCGAGGGCGGCATCGATGTTTTCGTGTCTGCGGTCGGCACGGGCGGTACCATCACCGGTGTCAGCGAAGTGATCAAAAGCCGCAAGCCAGGTCTGGTTTCCATCGCGGTGGAGCCGAAGGACTCGCCAGTGATCACCCAGACGCGCAATGGCGAACCAGTCATTCCGGGTCCGCACAAAATCCAAGGCACTGGAGCGGGTTTTGTGCCGCGCAACCTCAACCTGGGGATTGTGGACGATGTCATCCAGGTCAGCAATGAGGACGCCATTCAGACCGCCCGCCGCCTCGCCATCGAGGAGGGCATTCTTGGCGGCATCTCCACCGGCGCGAACGTGTGGGCCGCCATCCAGGTCGCCTCCCGCCCCGAGAATGCCGGCAAACTCATCGTCACCGTGGGTTGCAGCACCGGCGAGCGGTATCTGTCCACCGCGCTGGCGGATGAAGCCCGTGACAAAGTCTCAGCCTGAACCGCCGCACGCCATGAATCTCATCCAATTTCCACTTGGCAATACTCGTGAAGTGCCCGATGCCGGGGAGGAACGGCTGGCCCACCGGCGTTTTCACCATTGCCATCAGCAGCCGGTGACCTTGCAAAAAATCGTGCGCAAGGGCGCGCGCGATGGCCAGGGGTACAAGTTTGGCATCTTCGCCGGCTTGCACGGGGACGAGCCTGCGGGCGTGCTCGCCACCCGGGAGCTGGCGCACTGGGCCGGGGAGCAGCCGGACGAGCTGCGCGATTTCGAATTGCACTTGTTCCCCTTGTGCAATCCGTCGGGCTACAACCTGGGCACCCGCGAGAACCAAAACGGGTTCGATCTGAACCGGGAGTTTTGGTTTGGTTCCTCCGAGCCTGAGGTGTTGTTTTTGGAGAGGGAGCTGCGCCGCGAGCGCTACGATGGCATTATCGCGCTGCACTCGGACGACACCACAGACGGCTGCTACGGCTTCGTCAGCGGGGCGCTGCTGAGCGAGCATCTGCTGCGCCCGGCGCTGGCGGCGGCTCACACCCATTTGCCATGCTCCCCGCTGCCGGTGATCGACGGCTTCCTGGCCGAGAGCGGCATCATCCGGGAGGGTTACACCGGCGTCCTCAGTGGTCCGCCGGAGCAGCGGCCGCGACCGTTGGAGATTGTCTTTGAAACGCCAGCTCTGGCACCATTGGTGCTGCAAGTGGAAGCCACGCTGGCGGCGGTCAAAACCATGCTGGTAGAATATCGAATGTTGCAGGCCTACGCAGCCAACCTGTAAATGGACTGATGACTCGACGCCGCTTCCTCTCGCTCACCGCGCTGCTGCCCGCTTGCGGACGCCGCGACGCGGAGGAGGAGGGCGTGTTGCGGCTGGGGCATTTTCCGAATGTGACCCATGTACAAGCGCTGGTGGCGCACCAGCTCTCCCGGTTGGGGCGCGGCTGGTTTGAGGAGCGGCTGGATTTGGAAGTGCGCTGGCTGGTTTACAACGCCGGGCCGAGCGTGGCAGAGGCGTTTTTTGCCCGCGCGCTGGATGCCTCCTACATCGGTCCGAGTCCTTTGTTGAACGCCTATGTGCGCAGCGCCGGCCGCGAGATGCGGGTGCTCAGCGGCGCGGCCAACGGCGGCGCGGCCCTGCTCACTCATCCGCGCTCGGGCATCGAGTCAACGGCGGATTTTCGTGATAAAAAACTGGCGACGCCGCAGCTCGGCAACACCCAGGACGTGCAGGCGCGCGCCTGGCTGCGGCGGCAGGGTTTTGCGGTGTCGCTGACTGAGCACGATGTGTTTGTGATCCCGACCAAAAACGCGGACCAACTCGCCTTGTTCGCCAAGGGCGATCTCGACGCGGTCTGGACCACCGAACCCTGGGCCAGCCGCCTCGAACTCGAGCAGCAGGCGCGCGTGTTTTTGGAAGATCGTGACAGTCCGGTGACCCTGCTGGCCGGTCGCGCGGCCTGGGTGGAGAAGCATCCCGATCTGGCCGCGAAACTGCGCCGGGCGCATCGCGAGCTGACGCAATGGATTCGCGAGCATCCCGCCGAGGCGCGTGATTTGATGCGCGCCGAACTCGCCGAACTGACCACGCAAGCGCCTTCGCAGGCCCTGCTCGATCGCGCTCTGGCGCGGGTCACGCTGACGGACGACGTCGCGCCCGCCGCGCTGCAACAAATGCTTGCCGACGCCCAAGCCGCCGGCTTCCCGCGCTCAGCGCCGGCACTCGACTCCCTGTATTTCCATGACTGAAACTGAAACCCCGGTCCCCGCCAAGCTCCACATCGACGGCGTGTCGAAATCCTTCCCCTCCAAGCGCGGACGGGTCACCGCTTTGGAGTCCGCCACCCTCGCCGTGGAGGAGGGCGAGTTCGTCTGTCTGGTGGGTCCGAGCGGCTGCGGCAAATCGACCCTGCTCAATCTCGTGGCCGGTCTCGACACCCCGGACACCGGGCGCATCCTGATGGACGGCAAAGCCGTCACCGGACCCGGGTCCGAGCGCATGATGATGTTTCAGGAGCACGCCTTGTTTCCGTGGCTCGACGTGCTCGGCAACGTGATGTTTGGGCTCAAGCTGAAACCCGGCCTCAACGACAAGGAGCGTGTCGAAGTGGCGCGCAGTTACTTGAAACTGGTGGGGCTGGAAAAAGTCACCCGCGCCAGCATTCACGAGCTGTCCGGCGGCATGAAGCAACGCGTGGCGCTGGCGCGCGCGCTGGCGCCGAACCCGCGCGTGCTGCTGATGGACGAACCCTTTGCCGCGCTCGACGCCATGACCCGCGAGCAGCTTTACACGGACTTGCAGCGCATCAATGCGGCGCGCATGAGGACCGTGCTCTTCGTCACCCACAACGTGCGCGAGGCGGTCTGCCTCGGTCACCGCGTCATCCTCTTCTCACCCAACCCAGGACGCATTCGCGAGGAGTTTAAAGTCGATCTGCCGCGCCCGCGCGACATCAACGACCCCGCGCTCTCCAAGCTCGCCGGCGAGATCACCCGCGCCCTCAAAGGCCACACCTCCGGGGAGGTCGGAGAATGAGCGTAATCCCAATTGTGGCGGTGGTCTGTGGCCGTCGCATTTTTCGCCCGCAACAAGTGCGACGGTCATAGACCGCCGCTACAGTCCATCGCATGAAACGCTTCCTCATCGCCTCCGCTTTTTTCGGTCTGCTCATCCTCGTCTGGCACCTGCTGGTGCGCGCGGAAATCTGGTCGCCCGTTCTCCTTCCCGGTCCGGGCGCGGTCGCTGAGTACCTGCTCGCCGCGCTGCGTGACGGCAGCCTCGCGCATTCCTCCTGGGTCACCATGAAGCGGCTCATGATCGGTTATTTGATCGGCTGCCTCATCGGCCTGCCGCTCGGCATTCTCACCGCGCGCAGCAAGGCCCTCAATGACACCATCGGTGTGCTCGCGCTTGGGTTGCAGACGCTGCCCAGCGTGTGCTGGGTGCCGCTCGCCTTGATTTGGTTCGGGCAGAGCGAGGGCGCGATGCTGTTCGTGGTCATCATGGGCACACTGTGGTCCGTGCTCATCAGCGTGGACAACGGCGTGCGCAACCTGCCGCCGATCTACACCCGCGCCGCGCGCACCATGGGCAGCAGCGGATTGCACACGCTCACCCGCGTCATCCTGCCCGCCTCGATGCCCTACGTGATCAGCGGCATGAAGCAGGGCTGGGCCTTCGCGTGGCGCTCGTTGATGGCGGCGGAGATCTACGTCACCCTGCTCACCGGTTACGGTCTCGGTCACCTGCTGCACTTTGGCCGCGAGCTGAACGCGATGGACCAGGTGGCGGCGGTGATGATCGTCATCGTGTTCATCGGCTTGCTGGCGGACAAAATCCTGTTCTCACCCTGGGAACGCTTTTTACATCGCCGCTGGGGTTTGAACGGGTGAGATGGCGGCGTTATGAGAGAAGTCTCCCGCCTCCCTCGAATCCTCATGCACCCCCCTGTCATCGCCACCCTGGCGGACTTGATCCGCGTCAACAGCGTCAACTCCGCTTATGAAGGAGGCCCCGGCGAGGGCGAACTCGCTCTTGTGGTGCGACGCTTCTTTGAGCAGCGCGGCATCGAGGTGTGGGAGCAGGAGGTGTTTCCAGGCCGGCCCAATGTCATCGCCCGTCTGCCGGGACGCGACGCCTCCCGGCGCGTCATCCTGGAGGCGCACCTGGACACGGTCAGCATCGCCGGCATGAGCATCCCGCCGTTTGAGCCGCGCCTCGCAGACGGGCGGATTTACGGTCGTGGCAGTTGCGACACCAAAAGCGGGCTCGCCGCCATGATGCACGCGGTGGCCGAGGTACATGAACGCGGCGAGCGCCCGCCTTGCGAGGTCTGGCTGGCTGCCGTGGTGGACGAGGAGTTTTCGTATCGCGGTGTGGTGAAGCTGTGCGAGGGACTGACCGGCGATGCCGCCATCGTGGCCGAGCCGACTGGCCTGCGCGCCGTCACCGCCACCAAGGGCGTGCTGCGCTGGCGCCTTCGTGTGCGAGGCAAGGCCGCGCACAGCAGCAAGCCTCACCTTGGGGTGAACGCCATCAATCACATGGCGCGCGTGCTGTTGGAGATCGAGAAAGACCATCAGCGCCTGGCTGCGCACCCGCATCCCTTGCTCGGCCCCGCCACCTGCAACACCGGTGTCATTCACGGCGGCGTGCAGGTGAATTTTGTGCCGGACGACTGCGTCATCGAGATCGACCGCCGCCTGCTGCCGGGCGAGCGCACGGAGGCCGTGTTAGCCCATTACGAAGATCTGCTCGATGGCTTGCGCGAGCGTCATCCCGAGTTCGACGCCGTTCAGGAAACGCCTCCGCTGCTGACCGATGAGGCGTTAGAGACACCTGTGGATTCACCGCCCGCTCAACTCGCCTCCACCATCCTCAGCGAAATGGGCCTCGATCCCGCGCCCTGCGGCGTGCCGTTCGGCAGTGACGCCAGCAAGCTCGCCCGCGCCGGCATCCCAAGCCTGGTGTTCGGACCCGGCAGCATTGACCAAGCTCATGCCGCCGTCGAGTTTGTGGAAATGGATCAGGTCGTCCAGGCTTGCGCGTTCTATCGCAATTTCATCCTGCGTTTCGCGTAACTCTGCCATGTCTCACCACACCACCCGCCGCGGTTTTCTGCAAACCACCGCCCTCGCCAGCCTTGCGCCCGCGCTGCGTGCCGAGTCGCCTGGATTCATCGACGCGCACGTCCATGTCTGGACGCCGGACACCGAGGCCTACCCGCTCGCGGAGGGCTTTAAGAGCGAGAGCATGAACCCGGCGAGCTTCACGCCGGAGGAGTTGTTCGCGCATTGCCGACCGCAGGGCGTGGATCGTGTCGTGCTCATTCAGATGAGCTTCTATCAATTCGACAACCGCTACATGCTCGATGTCATGGCCCGGCATCCCGGCGTCTTCAGCGGCGTCGCCATCATTGATGCAAGCCGGCCGGACCTGACGACGGAAATGGACCGACTCGCCGCGCTGGGCGTGCGCGGCTTCCGTTTGTACACCGACAAAGCCAAGGCCGAATCCTGGCCCGGCTCGCCCGAGATGAATGTGATGTGGGATCACGCCGCTGACACCGGACTGGCGATGTGCCTGCTGGCGAACCCCGACGCCCTGCCCGTCGTGCGCCAGATGTGTCAGCATCATCCCAAGACGCGCGTGGTGATCGATCACTTCGCCCGCATCGGCATGAAGGGTCCGGTGGACCAAAGCGACCTCGACAATCTTTTGGCGCTGGCGGATTTTGAGCACGTTTATGTGAAGACCTCCGCCTTCTACGCGCTGGGCGACAAAAAAGCCCCGCACACCGAGCTCGCGCCGATGATCCAGCAACTGCGCGACCGCTTCGGCGCCCGCCGCTTGCTGTGGGCCAGCGACTGCCCCTTCCAAGTCGAGGACGGCCACACCTACGAGGCCTCCATCTCCCTCATCCGCGACCGCCTCGATTTCCTCAGCGCCGAGGACAAGGAGTGGCTGCTGCGCAAAACGGCGGAGAAGGTGTTTTTTTAAAGTAGTTATCACTCTCCGAGTGATGCGATCACGTCACTTGGAGAGTGACGGCTGCCATGGGACGGCCACCTTGCCAGCACGCGCAGCAGCGCGTCGATGTCCTCCTCCGTGTTGTAACCATGCACCGCCACGCGAATGCGACCGGCATGATGCATGACGTGAACCCGGGCCTCCAGCAGGGCGCGATGCATCTGCGCGACGCGCTCATGCTGAAAAGCGACAATGCCTGAGGGATGATCCGCGTCCCAGGCGCACATGGGTGTCAAACCCAGCTCCCGCAGACCGGCGGCGCAGCGCGCGGTCAATGCGTCCGCGTGCCTGGCGATGGCCGCGATGCCGATGCGCTCCAAATAACGCAACGAGGCGTCGAGCGCGTAGAGCGCCGCGAAGTTCGGCATGCCGGTGGCGAAACTGGCGGCGCCGGGTTTGGGCACCGCGCGCTCGAAGCGGTCGCTGTCGAAGGCGTTTTGCAAATGGAACCAGCCGCCCGCGTGGGTGGTCAGTCTTTCCGCGTTGCGACGCGGAACACCGATCACGCAACCGCCGTGAATGCCGAGCGTCCATTTGTGCGTGCTGGAAATGAGGATGTCCGCGCCCGCGCAGTCCAGCTCCACGCGTCCGAAGGCTTGGGTGATGTCCACCGCGATCAACGCCCGCGGCGCGCGCGCGCGCACGCTGGACAGAAATGGCGCCCAGCGCAGGCGATGCCCGTTGAGAAAACTCACCAGCGACACCTGCACCAGCCGCGTCTGGTCGTTCAAGAGCGGTGCCAGCGACTCCGCCCGCAGGGCGCCATCCTCCGCCCGCCACACACGCGTCACCGGCGCGCGCGCCGCGCGCAGCCAGGGCGTCGCTCCGGCGGGGAAATCGAGGTCGCTGATGACGACCTCGTCCGCAGGCGTCAAATCCAGCGCGCCTGCCAGCAGGTTATAGGCCTCCGAACTGCACGAGCAAAAACCCACCTCGTCCGCAGCGAGCCCCAGCAGACGCGCGCTGATTTCCCGGCACGACTCCACCCGCGCAAAGTGCGCCTCCCTCCCGTCCATGCCGCGGCTTTTGTCCCGCCAGTAATCCTCCAGCGCCTCATGCACGCCCTGCGGTGGAACGCTCTCCGCGGCGGTATTTAAATAGTGAATGCCAGAGAGGGAGGGAAAATCAACGCGGCGGGAGGCTTCAGTCAGCATTGAAGGGAGTATGGAGGTTTTTTGGGGATGAACAAGACTTGTCAAGTCGTGACTTGAGTGCTGCGGCTTGCCATTGCCCGCAGCACGGTGTCCAGTACGTTGTCGAGTTCCCGCCCGAGATCTTGCGCCAAAAAGCGCAGCACCAGGTAGCCGTGGCTTTGCAAAAGCAGATCTTTGCGCCGGTCACGGCGATACGCCGCCGCATCTCCAAGGTGCTGCGCGCCGTCGATCTCAATGGCGATGCGCTTTCCCTCGCAGAGAAAGTCCACCTCCATCTCCCCGCGATCATCGAAGGGAATTGCAAGCCGCGCGTTGAGACGGAAGCAGCCCTTCGTCGCCGGCAGCGTCTCCAGCCGATGGAAAAAGAAGGCCTCGCTGGCGCTGCGCGCGCGTTCGCTTCTCTCCGCGTCCGGCGCGGGAGGCCGCGTGGCATGGACGAAGAGCTGCGCCAGCGGCACCTCCACGCCATCGCGGATCAAGCGGCGCACACTGGCGGCGTAGTCGGCCTTCCACTGCGGATCTACTGGCAGCGGCACTTCCTGCGGCCAGCCCGGCAAAGCACTCGCAGGCAGTAGGATGGTGTAGCCGATGGCCTCATAGCCCGCGCAGCGCTTGTCGAACATTCGTGAAAGCATCGGCACATCCAGATCGGCGTAATCATAGACCTGCACCACCTTCTTGCCCTCATGCAGACGGTGCAGACGCCCCGCATACTGAGCCACCGTGCCGCGCCACGAAACCGGCATCGTCAAAAACAAGGTGTCCAACCGCGCGTCATCAAACCCCTCGCCCACAAAGCGCCCGGTGGCGATGACGACGCGGCCTTCGTCCGCAGGGATGGCCTTCAACTGTTTCAGCGCCGCCGCGAGCGCCTGCTTGCCCATGCCGCCTTGCAGCGTGATGACATGCGGCACGGGCGCACGCAGCCCCTTTGCCAACAGCTCCAGATGCTCCGTGCGCTCGGTCAGCACCATGGGCGATCTTCCTGCACGCACCGCTTGCACCACCTCGGCGATGACCTGCGCATTCCGCCGCTCGCTGCGCATCACCGCGTCGCACAGACGCTGAAACTCCATCCGCTTGTCCTCCTCCGGCTCGCCGCCGGGGACGAAGCCCGTGGGCCGCACCAGCACCTCGTGCATGAAGGGTCGCGCCGCCGCCTGCGCCCGCGCATCCACGCGATGCCGCACCGGCCCGCATTGCATGAAAATGATCGGATGCTGCCCGTCCTTGCGCGCCACGGTGGCGGACAAACCAGTGACGTATTTCGCCTTGGTCCGCCGCGCCACCTGCTCAAAACTCTGCGCTGAGAGGTGATGGCACTCATCCACGACCAGATGCCCGTAACCGGCCACCAGATCATTCACCACGCCCTTGCGCACGAGGCCCTGAATAATCGCCACATCCACCTTGCCCGTCAGCTTCTTCTTGCCCGCGCCCCAGCGGCCGATTTCGCCCGCTTCGAGATTCAAAAACTGCGTCAGCCGCTCCACCCATTGCTCCATCAACTGCTGCCGATGCACGAGAATGAGCGTGTTCACCCCGCGTTGCGCGATCAGCCACGCGGCGAGCACCGTTTTGCCAAAGGCCGTCGTCGCAGCCAGAATTCCGAAATCATGCGCCAGCATCGCCGCGCCGGCTTTCTCCTGCTCCGGCCGCAAAGTGCCGCGAAAAGCCAAATCGAGCCCTTCACCCGCAAATCGCTCATCGCGAATAGTAACGCGGACTTTGAGCTTCTGCAGCAGATCGCGAACCTCCTCCAGACAGCCACGCGGCAGGCCGATGTGCTCGTCGTGATCCTCCGCGCAGCAGATGATGCGCGGCTTGTGCCACACCGGCAGCCGCATCGCCTGCGCTTTGTAAAACTCCGGATTCTGAAACGCCGCGATCCGCACCAGCGCATTCCGCAGCGAGGCCGGCAGCGCCGACTTCGGCATATAAACCTGGTCGGCGAGCGCCAGATCGAGACGCTTTGGCATGTCGCCCGCTGGCAGTTCATGTTTCTGCCGCGAGGGCGTCAGCTTCCATGGCTCCGCCGCCGCCTCCTCATCCTCCAGCGAAACCATGCGCACACCCATGATGCGCCCGCGCCCCTCCGCCTCGCGCACGATCTTCTCCACCTCCGCCTTCGTCATGCGCCGCACCGCCGAGAGAAAGGCCCACTGATCCTCATGCGGCTCCAGTTTCTCATCCACAAACACGCTGTTGCCCTTCTCCCGCGGTCCTTTCTGCAAGGGCAGGGCGATCAGATTCCCAAACCCGCCGCGTGGCAGCGTGTCCTGATTCGGAAAGAAGCGATCATAGGACTTCAGCCCCGCCTCCGGCCTGCGCTCCATCGTCTCCGTCAGCACATGCGCCCCCAGCTTCCGTGCCAGCGCCGCTGGTATCGCTTCCGCAAAGAACACCCACACATGCCCGCCCTCTCCGCTGCGCGATCTCTCCAGCACCGCCGACACGCCGAGCTTTGCGCAGGTCTCCAGATACGCCTGCGCATCCGCCGCCCAGTCCCCCTCATCAAAATCCACCGCCAGAAAAAAGCAGCGCTCATCCAGCAGCATCGGATACACCCCCGCCACAAAAGGTCTGCTCTGCTCATCCACTCCGGACAAATGCCGCCGGATCACCTCATCCGTCACCGGCAGCCATTTCTGATGCGGGCAGTCCGCGCACTTGATGCGCGGCTTTTCACACACGCCCCGCACCCACTCATTCCCACACACCGGCGCATAGCCCGCCTTGCCCGTTTTCACCGATTCAAACCGCGCCGCATACACCTCCGCTCGTCCCCGAAACAGCGAGCGAAACAGCACGATCTTCTCCGCCGGGCTGGACTGGTTTGAGACGGCCATGGATTGGAGAACATGGAGTGGCATACTGAGCGCCGCAATGCCGCTGTTGCGTCATGTCCTTCAGGCCAGAGCGCCAGCTTTCAGAAGCGGAATGGAAGAGTTTGGCGGCCTTATCGTCCGTGACCACCCTCCCTGCCGCGCGATGGACACGCGGTTCCGCCGGGCGGCGGGGTGAGAATAAGCAAAAGCCTCTCGCTCATGGCGCTGACCGCGCTAAGCTGATGTCATGCCGCAAGTCTTCGAGAAGGACGGGTTCAAGTTTGCTTGCTATTGCGACGGGCACATCTTGATCGCGATGGGCAGCGGAGTGGAGCTGCGGTTTCTGGTGGCTCAGAATCCGCGCCTCGCGCGGGGGACTCCCCGCCAGCTTAACCACATCGAGCTGTCGCCCTTTGGACTGCCTGGCCTGGATGAGGACCTGTCGTTTCAAGGATTGCTCGCCGGCGACTACGGCCAGCCTCAGAGAACCAGCCCATCGGGCCAGGCGGGCTGATGCCTTTCGTCTGTGAATTCATCGGAAAGCACCACCATGCGATTGTCACTTATCGACCTGATCTTCGCGTTTGCATGCATTGCAGGTGGTCCAATGATTTCTCTGATCGTCGGGCAGGAATGGGAGCCACTGGTGCAAATTGTCGTAGGCTCATTGGGAGGATTGGCTTTATACCTTGCATTGATATGCCCCGTCTATCGGTTCTTTAGGCTGCCACCCATGGTTCTTCCACGATGTCCATGTTGTGGAGATTATCAGGACGGATTCCATTTTTATAGTGAGTGGCCGAGGATCAAATACCGTTGCCCAAGCTGCAGCGGAGAATTTGTCGTTTGGCACAATGGCAAGCCGGGCTCCGAGGAATCGTGGGAACATCCCGTTCTTGTCTTGAAGTGGCCCTATGCATTCGGTCGCTACCAGCAAATGAAGATACCCGGTCACGATACTGCTCCGCTTCCATGCCAACAGTAGCACGCAAACAGTTTAGCATCGAAGAAAGAGATCGAAAGTGTCTGTCCCTCTGTTAATCACCGCCACCCTGGTTTTGGCCTGCGGCGGTTTGGGGGATAGAGGTTAGACCTAGCCACTGCTTCTCCAGGGGATCCATCGATTTTCGGCTGGCAATAAAGACGCGGAGTCTGATAATCTTGACCGATGACCGCACACACCTCCTCTTTTGAGTCCTCGGATTTCCTGCAAAATCCCGAGGAGTTTCGGAAGTTCCTGGCCATGATAGGGCCGGATGTGATCACCCAGTCGTTCCGGCAACCGGTGCTGTTGCTGTGGATGGCGCTGCCTCCCGCCAAACGCGACATGGAGACGCTGAAGGCGACTGCGCGGGAGCAGTATGAGCGGGTGCTGAGCTCCTTCGAAAGCGGCGCGGAGCTGCTGGAGCTCTGCAAACCGCCGCCGGGCGATGAAAAGGAGGCGGACGATGAGAAGCAGGTATAGCTGTCTCCAACTTAGGCTGAGAATATCGAATACCCGTGAAGACGCGTTTGACTTCAATACTGAGCTTTGCTGGCGTCGTGTTGGGTATAACGGTTCTGGATTTACTGATTTGCTGCCTGATCTGGATGTGGTGCTGGGGCACCTCGCCTGCTCGCAATCTGGAGCTGATCTACCACCTTCTTATGCTGGTGATTCCATTCTTGGGATCGGTGTTTCTCGCCTCTTATAGTCGATTCGGGCTGGAGAATGTCGCCAAATCCAACTGGTTTTTGCTACTCGCTGCCACCGCGCCCATTTGGGGACTGGCGCTCATCAAAGTCTTGTGCGCCTTCGCCTTTTTGATCATCTCTGAATGAGGCTTCCAGCCGCCTAGTTCGATCCTGGGTAAAGGTCTCCCAGCTTGTCACTCAACCGAAAGCTCAAGTTGTGGTCGAACAGCAGCCTCATGCATTGGCCCCGGCCAGTTCCCGTCCTTTTTCCTTGTCAGCGGCAAAGGCCAGACAAGCCAGAATGTCTGCCTCAGTCAGCTCCGGATAGTCTGCAATGATCTCTGCAACACTCATCCCCGCTGCCAACCAGCCAAGCACATCTCCCACGGTGATCCGCATCCCACGAATGCAGGGCCTGCCACCGCGCTTCCCCGGCTCGACTGTGATGATCTCCCTGTAGCTCACTACATATGATACCGAAAGATACGCAGAAAAGCAAGGCCACACCCTTCACCGGCCTCCAACACACAGCGGGTGAATGCGATGATGAGCGGCTGAGAGGAAAAGCGAAAATACATTCCGCCCACTTGCACGAAACGCCCAAGCGGTGACAGTTCCGGCCCTGCCTGACCATGAAGACTGCCACCTGCTTTCCACTCCGTTTTTTCTCTCTGCTGTTGCTTTCCACCGCCGCTCTAGCCGACGGGCCGAAGGACAACATCCCGGCGGAGGTGCGGCCGATTCCGCCTTTGGGGATCGAGGTGCCGGCGGAGACAAGGGCGGAGTTGGAGAAGGGGTTGGCGGAGCTGAAGGCGCTGACGCTGGCGACGGCGAAGGCGCAGGCGAAACATCCGCGCCTGGCGGACTTGCTGCCGGACATCGAGGTCTATCACAAGGCGGTGGATTGGGCGCTGCGCCACAACGAGGTGCACAAGCCGGCGGAGTTGAAGGCGGCGGCGGAGTTGCTGGCGGAGGGGACGCGGCGGGCGGTGGATTTCCAGGGAGGGCAGACGCCCTGGCTGTCGCAAAAGGGGCTGGTGGTGCGCGGATACCGGTCGCGCATTGACGGGTCGGTGCAGCCGTATGGGATGGTGATCCCGGAGAGCTACTCGGGCGCGCCGTCGCGGCTGGACACCTGGTTCCACGGTCGCGGGGAGACGCTGAGCGAGCTGGCTTTCATGGACCAGCGTCGCAAGCAGGCGGGGCAGGCTTTGCCGAAGGACGCGCTGGTCATTCATCTCTACGGGCGCTACAGTTGCGCGAACAAGTTCGCGGGGGAGATCGACCTGCTGGAGGCGCTGGAGCACGCGGGCAAGTTTTACGCGATCGATGAGGACCGGATCATTGTGCGCGGCTTCAGCATGGGCGGGGCGGCGACGTGGCAGTTCGCGACGCATTACGCGGACCGCTGGTGCGCGGCGAGCCCGGGGGCGGGTTTCTCGGAGACGCCGGAGTTCCTGAGGGGGTTCCAAGGCGAGGATGTGTACAGCGCGCCGTGGTATCAGCAGAAGCTTTGGCGCTGGTACAATGCGACGGATCACGCGCTGAATCTTTTCCACTGCCCGACGGTGGCCTACAGCGGTGAGCTGGACCGGCAAAAGCAGGCGGCGGATGCGATGGAGGCGGCGCTGCGCGCGGAGCAGCTCGACCTGCTGCACCTGATCGGGCCGCAGACGGAGCACAAGATCCACCCGGACTCGATGGTGGAGATCGAGCGGCGGCTGGCGGGGATCGCCGCCGGGGGGCGGGCGCGGATGCCGCACGAGGTGCATTTCACGACCTGGATGCTGCGCTATCACCGCATGCATTGGGTGGTGCTGGAGGAGTTGGAGGCGCATTGGGAGCGGGCGCGGATTCACGCGCGCATCGACAGCCCCACGGAGCTGCGGGTGCGCACGCAGAACATCGCGGCGCTGACCTTTGACATGCCGGCGGGGCATTGCCCGCTGCATCCGCTGCAGCGACCAACGCTGGAGATCGACGGGGAAAAGATCCGGCTGCGCCAGCCGAAAAGCGACCGCTCCTGGACGGTGCATCTGCGCAAGGACGCGGGGGGACGCTGGCAGGAAACCCCGGCTGCCCACGATCCTGAGGGCGGCTTGGTGAAGAAGCCGGGCCTGCACGGTCCCATTGACGACGCTTTCATGGACCGCTTCCTGATGGTGCTGCCGACGGGAGAGGCCTGGAACGCGCAACCGACCGAGTGGGCGGCGGCGGAGGCGAAGCGGGCGCGCTTTGAATGGCGTCGCCAGTTCAGAGGTGATGCGCCGGTGAAGAAGGACAGCGAGGTGACGGAGGAGGACATCGCTTCCAACCACCTCGTGTTGTGGGGAGATCCCGGCAGCAATGCGCTGCTGGCGCGGCTGCTCGCGCAACTGCCGATTCAGTGGACGCAGGAGAAGCTGACGGCCAACGGCGCGGACTACGCGGCGGCCGGGCACATGCCGGTGCTGATATTTCCGAACCCGCTGAACCCGGCGCGTTACGTGGTGCTGAACAGCGGCTTCACCTATCGCGAGTATGCCTATCTGAACAACGCGCGCCAGGTGCCAATGCTGCCCGACTGGGCGGTGATCGATTTGAGCGAGGCGCCGAACACGGTGCGGCCGGGCCGGGTGGCGGACGCGGGATTCTTTGACGAGCATTGGGGCTGGAAGCCGGCGCCGCAGTAAGGCGCAATGGGTTGCGCTTGATGCCTGCGGGCAGCGCGGTACGCTGCCACCTTTCCGCCCATGCCCGCCACGACCCTCTCCCTCCGCGCCGCTGTCCTGCTGCTGCTCGGCTTTTGGGCGGCGGCTTGGCTGGCGGGACTGGGTGGCATGGAAATCCGCGGCGAGGAGGGGCGGCGCCTGCTGCCGGCGGTGGAGATGCTGAAAAGCGGGGACTGGCTGGTGCCGCGCATCGGCGGCGAGGTGTACCTGCGCAAGCCGCCGCTGATCAACTGGCTGGCGGCGCTGTCTTTCAAACTAGGGGGGGCGCAAAACGAATGGCTGGGCCGGCTGCCGTCCGCGCTGGCGACGCTGGGCCTGGGGCTGGGCATCCTGCTCTGGTGCCGGCGGCCGCTGGGGCTTGGCGCGGCGCTGCTGGCGGCGGTCTTTGCGATGGGCAACGTGAGTCTGCTGGAAAAAGGGCGGCTGGCGGAGATCGAGGCGATTTACATCGTTTGCTGCGGTCTGGCCTTTGCGTGGTGGAGCGCGGCCTGGTGGCGCGGGTGCTCGGATTGGGCGGCGTGGCTGCCCGCCGGATTGTTGCTTGGGCTGGGGATGCTGGCGAAGGGGCCGGTGCACTTGCTGTTCTTTTACCTGCCGGTCATGGGCACCCTCTGGCAGGCGGGGCGCGCGGAGATCCAGGACGGCGGCTTGCGCGCGCTGCTGCGGCCGGCCCCTCTGGCCGGGCTGGCGTTGTGCGCGGGGGTCTTCGCGCTATGGGCGGTGCCGATGCTGCAGGCCACGGGCGCGGGGGAGACGGGCAGCTTGTGGGCACGGCAACTCACGGACCGGGTGGCGGGGGAAGGCGACGCGGCAGGCGCTTTCAGCCCGGGCAAATGGCTGGCACAGTTCCCGCGCACGCTGGTGAACTTCCTGCCCTGGACACTGCTGCTGCCGCTGCTGTGGAGGCCCGGGCCGCCCGCGCACTGGAGCGCGCGCCAGCGGGCTTGGTTCCTGGGCTGCCGGACGGGCATGATCCTGGCGGCGGTGCTGGTGCTGCTGGTCCCGGGGTCGTCCTCGCGCTTCGTGATGCCGCTGGTGGCGGTGCCCGCGCTCCTGCTCGGCGCGGTCATGGGGGATCCGAAGTTTGCGCTCTCCGCACGGCTGGACGCAGTTTGGCGGGGCGTGCTGCTGGCGCTGGCCACGGCGGGCGCTCTGGCCGCGGTGATCACGCCCTGGGCCGGTGGTTTCAGCGGCCTCGCCTGGGCCGGCGGCGGCAGCGCGCTGATCCTGTGCGCCGGCATCTGGGCACGCCGCTCCCGGTTGCGCGGTGTCTTGAACCTGACCGCCGCCAGCACGGCGGTGATGGCTGCCTTGATGCTGATCTACGCTGGCGCGGTGCTGCGTTTGGTGCGCGAACGCGGCGAGGACCTGCCCATGGGGGAACTGGTCAATCGCGCGCTTCCTGCTGGCGAGCTGCTGGTGGCTTTCGATACGGGGTTTGAGCCCTTTCTTTTTTATCTGCGCGAGCCGCTGGTGTATGCGACGCGACTGGCCGAACTGCCGGCTACCGGCCACTGGCTGCTCTGCGAAAAGACCAAGCTGGAGCGGCTGACCCCCACCAGACGTCTGGCCGGAGAGGCGGCGGCGGTGGAATTTGCGGATCGCGACGGCAAACCCATGGTGGTGATGAAAATGCTGCCAAAGCGGCCGTGAGGGGTGTAGGACTCACCCCGCCCAAGTTGTGCCCCCCCTTCCGCCATGCCTGACCTTCCTCCACATGCCCGCGTCAACGATCTCTGGAAACTGCTGCTCTACATCGGCGCAGTCCTGCTGGGGGGCGCGCTGCTGGCGCCCTGGCTGGTGCGGGGCGGGATGGCGTGCCTGCCGGTGGAGTCCATCAGCGGGGGCGGCGCGGCCGGCTGGCTGGCGGAGAAAATCCACGACGCTCCCTTCGCGCGCTACTTCTCGCGCGCCTGCCAGTTCTGGGCGGTGGCGCTGTTGTGGCCGCTGATTCGGTGGACAGGCATGGATCGGGCGTTGTTTCCGCCACTGCGTCCGGTCGGCAGCGGGCTGCGGGAATACGCGCTGGGCTTCGCGCTGGCGGCAGGGCTGCTGCTGGCACTGGGCTGGGGGCTGTGCACGACCGGCGCCTTCCGTCTGAAACCCGAGCCGGCTTGGGGAGGGGTAAGGGAGGCGCTGAGCGCGGCGCTGGGGGCGGGGGTGCTGGAGGAGCTGTTCTTCCGCGGCGCGCTCTTCGGGCTGCTGCTGCGGTCGCTGCCGGCGCGGACGGCGGTCTTTGCGACGACGTTCCTGTTTGCCTTCGTGCATTTCCTGCGGCCGCCGGAGGGCTGGAGCCTGCCCATTGAGGAGGTGACGTGGAGCAGCGGCTTGCTGGTGTTGCGGGCGATCGGGGGCGGATTTTTGGACGCGCACTTTTTGCTGGCGGAGTTTGCCACGCTGTTCGCGGTGGGCTGGGTGCTGTGCGCGGCGCGGGTGCGGACGGGTCGCCTGTGGGCCAGCATGGGCCTGCACGGCGGCTGGGTGTTCGGTCTGAAGTACTTCAGCGCGTTGACGCTCAGCTCGAAGGCGCTGCGCGCGGGCGAGCACCTGCCCTGGATGGGGGTGAATTTGAAGATCGGTCTGGCGCCGCTGCTGGTGATTGCGCTGACGGGGTGGGTGTTTCTGATGGTTGTACGCAAACGGGACAAGAAATCCGAAAATCGAAATTTGAAATTCGAAGGGGGCAGTTAACCCAAGTTCGTCAGTTTCAAGAGGTGATTCTCGATGGGACAAGGGTTTGAGTGGTGTCAGGGGGTGGTTTTTGACACTACATTTTGCACGATTTTTGGCGCGCTGGGCAGTTGTAAGCCGCGACGGTGCAGCAGTTCGGCCACCGGGCGATCTGGACGGGCCACCACGCGCAGGCTCAGGTCACTTTTGCTGATCTTGAAGCATTCCTCGGCCTGCGTCAGGTGGATATACCAGCGCCACAACTGCGCGGGGTCTTTCTCGGTGCAATTGGTTCGCAGCAGGGGCGCCGTACGCAAGCTGCGCCCAACTCTGGCGTCCGGCTGTCTCAGCAATCGCCAGGCCGCAGGCGCGCCCTTGGGCGTCACGCTCCACTGTCACTTTCCTCCCCAATCAACCCAACAGACGAACTTGGGGTAACTCCTCCACGAACACACGCAGCATCGGATCGTCCGCGTTGATGGCGGGCGGGCCGGCGGCGATTGTCACCGGCGCGGGCTTGACGGATTTCAAGGCGACGCGCGGGAAGGAGCAGGCCATGCGCTCCACCACCAGCGCCGCGCCGAGGCCGGCTTTGTCGGCGGAACCAGGGTTATTGGCAGTGCCAGTTTCGACCGCGAGTACAGGCTGGGGCGACTCGCGTACACGCCAAGCACTCATTTTCTGTTTGGCGGCGTTATCTTTGGGAAGATTCACTTATTCACCAGTCCCATGACAAAACGATTCCATATCGGGATGGTCTTGATATTGGTCGTCCTGACCATTTGGGCGGGTCAGGGTTTTCGTCTCGAGATCGACACCCGTTCGGGTGAGATGCGCGAAATCAAGACTGTCTTCGACATGGCCTATTGGCGTGGTGAGCCAGAGGCATCCGTCCTGTCTGAATGGATGCAGGACACGGTTTCTCCGGCAAGAAACTGGGTTTCAGTAGGTGAGCGGACGCCACATCAGCGGGCGTGGGGTGCCACCGATTGCTTTTGCATTTGGGATCTTTTGACCGCGCTACGCGACCGCCAAGCTGGGAGTCTGCGCAAGCATCGAAACTCGACTGAAGTGCCATCTTCGATTTGGAAATTTATCTCGACCGCTTGCCTTGCCGAATTGGAGCATGGAGTCACTCCCTGCGACCTGAGCACACAAACGAAAGCATTTTTGGCATTCATCGACGACACGGAAACCGAGCCTGAGTTGACCGAACAAGCTTTGCGCACTGCCTGGCGAAAGGCTGGTGCCTTCGCTGCTCATCGAGGGTAATTGCCGCATCACTCGGAGAGTGACGTCTGCCTTGCTACGCAATCCCGATCCCTCTGGCCAGGCTTTGCCGCGCCGCCTCGGCGGCGGTCTCGGTGCGGGCGTGGATGCGGAGGAGGACGTCGCCGGGCTGAATTTGAGCGCCGGTTTTGAGAAGCTGGTCGAGGCCGACGGCGGGATCGACGGGGTCGCTGGCTTTGGCGCGGCCGGCGCCAAGTTCGAGCACGGTCTGGCCGATGACGCCGGCGTCCATACGGGTGAGCACGCCGTTTCGATCCGCTTTGACTTCGACGATGACCGGCGCGGGATGCACCTTCGTGGTGAGGGTCTCCAGCACGCTGGCGTCGCCACCCTGGGCGGCGACCATTTGCTGAAAACGCTCCCAGGCGCTGCCGTCGCGCAGGCGGGCGGCGAGCTGCTCGCGCGGGGTGTCGCTGACCGCGGTGGCGAGGTCGAGGATGATCGCCTCCAGATCGGCAGGTCCGCGCCCTTGCAGGCACTCGACGCATTCGGCGACTTCCAAGGCGTTGCCAACGGCACGACCGGTGGGCTCGCTCATCGGGTTCAGCCGGGCGAGGGTGCGCACGCCGAGGGACTCGCCGACGCGGGTGAGGGAGGCGGCGAGGTCGCGGGCCTCCGCCTCGGTGCGCATGAAGGCGCCGGTGCCGAATTTGACATCGAGCACGAGGCGGTTCAGTCCCTCGGCCAGTTTTTTGCTCATGATGCTGGCGGTGATGAGCGGGATGCTGGGCACGGTGCCGGTGACGTCGCGCAGGGCGTAGAGCTTTTTGTCGGCAGGGCAAATGTCCGCGGTTTGGCCGACCATGACGCAGCCGAGTTTTTCGATGACGGCGCGCAGCTCGGGCCCGGGCAGTTGGGTGTTGAAGCCGGGGATGGACTCGAGTTTGTCGAGCGTGCCACCGGTGATGCCGAGACCGCGGCCGGAGATCATCGGCACCCACAGGCCGTCGCAGGCCAGCAAGGGCGCAAGCACGAGGGAGGTCTTGTCGCCAATGCCGCCGGTGCTGTGTTTGTCCACGCGCAGTGGTGCGTCATCCGCCCATTTCAGCACGCTGCCCGAGTACAGCATGGCGTCGGTGAGCGCGCTGATTTCCTCCGGTGTCATGCCACGAAAAAAAATCGCCATGGCCAGCGCGGCCATCTGATACTCCGGCATCGCGCCCGAAGTGAAGGCGGCGATGACGTGGCGGATTTCATCGGCGGAAAGCGCGCCGCCGTCGCGTTTTTTGACGATGAGGGAGGGGAGGTGCATGATTGTGCGAGGTGGTAACAGAGTATGAAGTGATTTTCGAGCCTATCGGTGGGAAAATTCGAAAATCGAAATTCGAATGCTGATCCTTCGAGGCATGCTCTTCGGACTTTGAATTTCGAGCTTCGAATTTCTTCTCACGATTCGCCATGACGAAACCTCCAAGCGGTGTTTCCTCTCCAGCATGATCGTCACCCGCTTCGCCCCCAGTCCCACGGGATGGCTGCACTTGGGTCATGCATACGCGGCTTGGTTTGCCTGGAACGAGGCCAGGGAGGCGGGCGGGCGATTTTTGCTGCGTTTGGAGGACATCGATGGCACGCGGGTGCGACCAGAGTATGAGATCGTCCTGCGCGAGGACCTGCGCTGGCTGGGGCTGGAGTTCGAGGAGCCGGTGCGGCGGCAGAGCGAACATTGGGACGACTACCGCGCGGCGTTGGCGCGGCTGCAGGCGATGGGGCTGCTTTATCCCTGCTTCTGCACGCGCAAGGCAATCCAGGAGGAGGTGGCGCGCATGGCGCAGGCTCCGCACGGACCGGATGGCGTGCTTTATCCCGGTACCTGCCGCGGTCTGAGCGCGGCGGAGCGCGCGCGGCGCGTGGCGGCGGGCCAGGCTTACGCGCTGCGGCTGGATGTGGCGGAGGCGCTGGCGCACGTCGGCGCGGACCTGCGTTGGCACGACCTGACCCATGGCGAGTTCATCGCGCGGCCCGAGGTGTTCGGCGACGTGGTGCTGGCGCGCAAGGAGACCCCGACGAGCTATCATGTGGCGGTGGTGGTGGATGACGCGTTGCAAGGGGTGACGCTGGTGACGCGCGGCGAGGACCTGCTGGAGGCCACGCATGTGCACCGCCTGCTGCAAGCACTGCTCGACCTGCCGGTGCCGGCGTGGAAGCACCACCGCCTCATCACCGATGAAGCAGGCCGCCGCCTTGCCAAACGCGACGACGCCCGGTCCCTGCGCCATCTGCGTGCGAGCGGCTGGGACGCGCGGCGGGTGTGGGAGGAGTTGGGTGTTCTGTAGCGTCGCTCTGTGCGCGTCGCACTTTTCCGGCGAGCCTGAAGGTCGGGCGGTTTCTCGGAGATATTGCGCGCTTGACGCCGCCGCCCGCCTCGGCTGGAATGCCCCTCCGCCATGAACGAAGCCTTCCCCGACATTCCGAAAATCCTTTTTGAAGGACCCCAAAGCCGCAATCCGCTCGCCTTCAAACACTACAACGCCGACGAGGTGGTGGGTGGCAAAACCATGCGCGAGCACATGCGCTTCGGCGTCGCCTACTGGCACGCGATGCGCAACACCCTGGCCGATCCCTTCGGCGTCGGCACCGCGCAGCGGCCCTGGGATGACGGCAGCAACAGCATCCCCAACGCCCAGCGCCGCGTCTGGGCCTGCTTCGAGTTCATGGACAAACTCGGCGTGGACTACTACTGCTTCCACGACCGCGATGTCGCCCCGGAAGGCGCCTCTCTCGCGGAGAGCAACGCCAACCTCGACGCCGTCGCCGACGAGCTCGAAAAAGCACAAAACCAGACCGGCAAAAAGTTGCTCTGGGGCACCGCCTGCCTGTTCGTGCATCCGCGTTATTGCCAGGGCGCCGGCACCAGCCCGAATGCCCACGTCTTCGCCTACGGTGCCGCGCAGGTGAAAAAAGCGCTCGAAGTGACCCATCGCCTCGGTGGCGAGGGCTACACCTTTTGGGGCGGCCGCGAAGGCTACGCCACCCTCTGGAACACCGACATGAAGCGCGAGCTCGACCACCTTGCCCGCCTGTTGCACATGGCTGTCGAGCACAAAAAGAAAATCGGCTTTGAAGGTCCCTTCTACATCGAGCCCAAGCCGCGCGAGCCATCAACGCACCAGTATGACAGCGACTCCGCCGCCTGCCTGAACTTCCTGCGCGAATACGGCCTGCTGGAGCACTTCAAACTCAACATCGAGACCAACCACGCCACCCTCGCCGGCCACACCATGCGCCATGAGTTGCAGGTGGCCGCTGCCGCCGGCGCCCTCGGCTCCATCGACGCCAACACCGGCGACGAGTTGATCGGCTGGGACACCGACCAGTTCCCCACCAACATCTATCTCACCACGCAGATCATGCTGGAGGTGCTCAAAATGGGCGGTTTCACCACCGGCGGCCTCAACTTCGACGCCAAAGTGCGCCGCGAGAGCTTCGAGCCGGTCGATCTTTTCCACGCCCACATCGGCGGCATGGACGCCTTCGCGCGCGGCCTCAAAATCGCCCAGGCCATCCTCGAAGACGGTCGTCTCGACGCGCATATCAAGCAGCGCTACAGCACCTTTGACAGCGGCATCGGCGCCAAGATCGAGGCCGGCACCACCAGCCTGGAGGAACTCGAAGCCTTCACCCTCGAAAACGGCGAGCCGCTGCTCGCCAGCGGCCGCCAGGAGTTCCTCGAAAACCTCATCAACGAGTTTTTGTGAGGACAAAGCCGTCGGCGGTGACTTCACCGCCGCGCTGAGCGATCTCCGCCTCGGTCACTCCAGGCAGCAGACGGCCGAGCGTGCCCTCGCGGCACCCGGCTTGGTTGCCCTCCTGCCCCACCGGCATCACTGGATCGGGCATGGCAAGCGACAACCACTTGCCCGTGACCGCGTCCAGGCAGGCGGGCAACACCGGCACACCCAGTTGCTCCGCCAGATCCTCCGGCACCTGGCTTTGCAAGTCCGGCAGCACACAGACCGCGCGCCGCACCCGGCCGGACCAGTGCGGATCGCGCGCGGCTTCACGCAAGGCCTCCACCGACCCTATCGCGAGCACCTTGCTCATCGTGCCGTCCAGCTTTTCCACCAGGCGTGATTTGCGAGCGCGCTGCGCATAGGTTTTGACCGCCTCCGCCAGCGCCCGCTCCGCCGGGTCGCAGAGCCAGAGTGTTTCGTCCGCGTGATGCCAGGCCGTGTCCGCCAAGCGCAGCGCGTTGAGCGCTGCCATCTCATTTGACGGCGTCTCCTCCAAACCCAAACGCGCGCGCAAGCCCTCGCCACTCAGTTCCAACAAGCGCTCACGAACGCGCTCCGCTGCCGCCTCCTTTGGCGGCAAAGGCTCGCCCACCAGCACGCTGACGGGATAACGCAGACGCTTCGGCCACTTCGTGAAGCAGCGCCCGCCTTCGAAGGAAAAAACCGATCCCCACAACCCGTCCAGCCAGACCGGGACCACCGGCACATTGGCCTGCCGGACCATCAGTTCAAAGCCGCGACGCAGCTCGTTGAGCGCGCCGTGGCGCGTGATTTGCCCCTCCGGAAACAGGCAGACCAGTTCCCCCTCCCTCAGCGCCTGCACCACGCTGCGCACCGCGTCCTTGGCGCGCGTCGGCGACACCGGCACTGTGCCAAACAGACGAAACAGCCACTGAAACCACACCACTTTATAAATGGGCTCCCAAATCACAAAACGAATCGGACGCTCAATGGCGGCGGCCAGGATGAAGGCATCGGCATAACTCACATGGTTCGGCAGCAGCAGCGCCGATCCCTGCTCCGGCACCCGCTCGCCATGACGACAGCGCACCCGGTAAATGAAACGAATCAATGCCAGGGCGGCGAAACGGATCAAATCCTGCGGCAGCAGCCGCGCAATGTACACCGTGCTGGCCAGCATCAGCAGCCCCAGCGCCCAGAACTGGCCGCGTGTTTGCAGTCCCAGCCCGGCCTTCATTCCGAACAGAATCGCCACCGCCACCACCCCGGCCACGCTGTCCAGCAGGTTCATTGAGGCCAGCACGCGCCCGCGCTTGGCCGGTTCCGCGCGGTCCTGGATGTACGCCTGCACCGGCACCATGTAGCAGGCGCTGCACAAACCGAGAAACACCAGACTCACATCGTAAGCAGTCAACGAGGCAGGAAACCAGCCGGCGGCAAACAACCCCGCCGCCATGCCAAGCGCGCCAAACGGCACGATGCCGAGCTGCACCCGCCGCCGGCACACTGCCGCCACCACCAGACTGCCCGCCGCCGTGCCCAGACCAATCATCAGCGTCATCCAGGAGGACGCGGTCGCCGCGCCACCGCTGTCCTTGGCCGGGTGCAACTCCAGGCCGATGCCGACAAACATTGCCGCCGCCATGCTCGCCACAAACCAGTACACCGCCACTCCCCAGCAGGCGCGACGCAGGCCGCGATGCGCCAGCGTCTCCCGCAGGTTGAGCACATGCTCCCACAGAATCGAGACGTGGAAGCGCGTGCGGGTTTGCGCCGGCACCCGCTGAATCAGCCAGCCGCACGTCACCGCCACCACCGAGATGCCGAGCAGCGTCCACACTGGCCCCGCCGCCGCCTCCCAGGCATTGCCCGTTTGCGCGAACGACCGGTCAAACCACGGCCCGCCCAATGTCAAGCCGCCGAGGATGCCTGCCATCGTCATCATTTGCAGCCAGCCCGACACCATCCCCAGCCGGCGCGACCCCGCCAGCTCCTTGAGGATGCCCATCTTCGCCGGGCTGTAGATCGTCGATTGCAAAGCCAGCAGCAGGAACATCGCCATCGCCAGCAGCAGGCTGCCGCGCCCGCTGCCGTGGCGAAAAATCAAACCGGTGCCCGCCAAAATCACCGCCTGTAAAAGCAGCATGGCCAGGATCACCTTGCGCTTGGAGAAGCGGTCGGAGATCCAGCCCGCCAGCGGCGCGAACAAGATATAGGGCAGCAAAATGATCGCGCCCAGCCACAGCCCGATGTCCTGCCCCAGCGACCCCGCCTCCACCTTCGGCGCCAGCCCCACAAGCTGCATTTTCAGGATGTTGTCGTTGAAAGCGTTGAGACCGGTGAGTCCCAGCAGCACCACCAGCGACAACCGGTTGCGCCGGGGCAACCGGGCCAGCCGATCCAGGTCCTGCACCGTCTCCAGGGCGGGAAGAGTCGTCTTGTGTGCTTCGTCTGATCGGCTGGCCACGGGAATCGCGAGTCTTCAGTCGTTGAGCAACTTCTCCGCCAATTTCAAATCCGCAGGAAACGTGATCTTCGGATTCGGGTCGGGATTTTCCACCACATGCACCGGCTCACCGAGATGCTGCACGGCGGAAACCTCATCAGTCACCAGCAGTCCTGCCGCCAGCACGGACTCATAAGCGCGGCGGAGCAAGCCGGCATGAAACACTTGCGGCGTCTCCATGATCCAGACACCGCTGCGGTCGAGCGACTCGTTGACAAGGCCTCTGGCATCGACGCGCTTCACGGTCTCCGTCAGCGGACGTGCGCAAACGGCGGCGCCGCTTTCCCGTGCCGCCTCGACACAGCGCGCGATCTGCTCCGGTGTGATAAGGGGGCGCGCGCCGTCGTGCACGGCCACGAGTCCGTCGCCAGTCACCGCCTGCAAACCCGCCCACACCGAGAAATGCCGCTCGTTACCTCCCGGCAGCACCGCGCGCAGCTTGCTCAATCCCGGCTCGTTTTGCCATGGCGCCACCGCTTCGGCGACCTCGTCGCCCGCGATGACGATGAGGTCGTCAATTTCCGCGCAACTCTCAAACGCCGCCAGCGTCCGCCGCAACACCGGCACCCCTGCCAGCGGCGCGAGCAGTTTGTTGAAGCCCATGCGGCGGCTGCCTCCGGCCGCGACGATGATGGCGGTGACACGCTCCTTTTTCATGCGCCGTCAAATCCTCTCCACGGAGGCCACGGCCATGGCCGCGATGCCCTCGCCGCGCCCTACAAATCCCAGGCGCTCGTTGGTGGTCGCTTTGACGCCGACATCCTCCGGTGCAATGCCGAGCGCGGCGGCGATGTTGGCTTTCATGCCTTCGGCGTGGGGTTTGATCTTCGGCGCTTCGGCGATGAGCGTGGCGTCGATGTTCTCGATCCGCATCCTCTTCTCCGCCGCCAACCGCGCGCAGCGCTCCAGGATTTTCAGGCTGGAGATGCCTGCGATGGAGGCGTCGGAGGGCGGGAAATAATGCCCGATGTCCGGCAGGCCAAGCGCGCCCAGCACCGCGTCGGCGATGGCATGGCTGAGCACGTCCGCGTCCGAATGGCCTTGCAAACCCACCGCGTGCGGGATTTCCACCCCGCCCAGCACCAAGCGCCGCCCCTCCGCGAACGGATGCACGTCATAACCGATTCCCACACGACTCATGCCGCCTCATAAACCACGCGCGCGGTTTTGTCACATTGAAGGTTGTGACGCCTGTGTGGCGCGACCAGCCCGGTCGCATGATATTGAGAACCGTCGGCGAGCCAGCGGCTCGCTCCACGTTGCGTCCTCGCCTTGCGGCGGGAGCCGATCCCGGCTAAAAGCAGCCCATGCTGGCCCGGATCACCCAAGCCTTCGCCCTCTGGCTTTGCCTCGGGGTGGCCTGGGCGTGGCTGCTGCCGGCGCATTTCACCTGGTTCTTGCCGCACATCCCGGCCGGACTCGGCCTCATCATGCTCGGCATGGGTCTGACCTTGCGCTTCGAGGATTTTGCCGATGCCCTGCGTGATCCGTGGAGTGTGGCCGCCGGCGTGACGGCGCAATTTGTCATCATGCCGCTGCTGGGCTGGAGCATTGCCAAAGCCATGGCGCTGCCGGCGCCGCTGGCGGTGGGTCTGATCCTGGTGGCAAGCTGCCCGGGCGGCACCGCTTCCAACGTCATCACCCATCTCGCGCGCGGCAACCTGCCGCTCTCGGTTTTAATGACCGCCTGCTCCACCCTGGCCGCGGTGGGCATGACGCCACTGCTGACCAAATGGCTCGCAGGCGCTTATGTCCCGGTGCCGGCGGGCGCGATGCTTCTCGACATGCTGAAAGTGGTGGTGCTGCCAGTGGTGGCGGGCTTGCTGGCCAACCGTCTGCTGCCGCGAACCACCGCGTGGCTGTCAGCGGGCACGCCCATCCTGAGCGTGCTATTCATCGTGCTCATTGTCGGCGCCATCGTGGCGGATAAAAAGCAGGCCATCGCCCAGTCGGCGGGCAGTCTGCTGCTCTCCGTTTTTTTGCTGCACGCCGGCGGCTTCGCGCTGGGGCGGCTCGCCGCCTGGCTGCTGCGCCGCCCGTTGGCGACGGCGCGCACCATCGCCATCGAGGTGGGCATGCAGAATTCGGGGCTGGGCGCCAGTCTGGCGAAGCAGCACTTCGCCGACCCGCTCACCGCCGTGCCCTCCGCGATCTCGGCGGTGTTTCACAGCCTGATCGGCAGCGCTTTGGCCGCAAGGTGGGGCAAGCAGCCTGCCTGCCCTCCGCCTCAATCCGGGTAGCGCCCGCCATGCGGCTGGCACATCCAATTCCAGGCGGATTGAATGTGACTGCGTGGATCCTTGTGCTCTGCTTCCCAGCCGAGCACGGCCTTGGCCTTGGCCGGATTGCAGATCAGCTCTGGCGGGTCGCCGGCGCGGCGTGGGCCGTAATTCACCGGCGCTCTTTTGCCGGTGACCTCCTCCGCCACGGCGATGATTTCTTTGACCGAAAAACCGCGGCCGGTGCCGAGATTGACCGCCGTGCTCTCGCCACCTTCGCGCAAGTAGGATAAAGCCAGCGCGTGCGCGGCGGCGAGGTCGTTGACATGGATGTAGTCGCGGATGCAGGTGCCGTCGGGTGTCGGATAATCCGTGCCGAAGACCGTGATGGCGCCGATGTCGCCACGGATGGCCATCAAAATGCGCGGGATGAGGTGTGTCTCCGGATCGTGGTCCTCGCCGATGCGGCCCTCCGGGTCGGAACCGCTGGCGTTGAAGTAACGCAGGAAAACCGACTGCAACCCGAAGGCCGTCTCGCAGTCGCGCAGCACGTGCTCCAGCATGAGTTTGCTGGCGCCGTAGGGGTTCACCGGGTTTTGCGGGTGCGTCTCATCCATCGGCATCGCCACCGGATTGCCGTAGGTGGCGCAGGTGGAGGAGAAGATGAAACGCTGGCAGTGGTGGCGCTGCATCGCCTCCAACAGCGTGAGCGGGCCGGCGACATTGTTGCGGTAATACTTGAGCGGCTGCTCGACCGATTCGCCGACGTAGCAGTAGGCGGCGAAGTGCAGTACCGCCTCCGGTTGATGCTCGGCAAAGACGCGCTCAACCAGGGCGGCGTCGCTGAGATCGCCCTCAATCAAAGTGACACGGTCATGGTCGAGCGCGGCGCGATGACCGAAGACGAGGTTGTCGAGCACGACGATGTTTTCGCCCAGCCCGAGCAGATGCTGCACGGTGTGGGAGCCGATGAAACCGGCGCCGCCGGTGACGAGAAGGGGGGAGGGCATGAGGAGTTCGGGAATAAGCTACGACGGGTACTGAGGCAAGCAAGCGCGGGGCGAAAGTGGTGCAAGCATCCTGCTTGCACTCCGTATCAAGCTGCGCGGTAATCAAGATGATTGCCTCATCCTGATGATGAAACTCCCGATTTCCCTTTTGTGGCTCGTCCTGCCTGCCTTGACTCTCGCCGATGACAGCGCGCGGCTGACGGAATTGCTCGCCAAAGGCGGTGTGGTGACGATTCCGCCGGGCGACTATCATCTTGACGGCGCACAACCCATCCCGCTGGCTTCGAACACGACCGTGCTCGCCCACGGCGCGCGTTTCATTTTGCCTGAGACCCTGCCAGAGCAGGCGCGCCTTGTTGTCTTCGCCGGCGCGGACATCGCGCACCTGAGCTGGCACGGCGGCGAGTTCATCGGGCAGGTGTTTGATCCCGCAAAAAATGAAAACAAATGGGAGCCGAACGCCAGTGTCAAAGGCATCGAGATCACCACCACCAAGGAAGGCGGCACCCATGACCTCTTTTTTCGCGAGGTGCGCGCCAACGGCATGGCAGGCGCGGTCATTGGCGTGCACGGCCTGACGGAAAACGGCGGCAAAGGTGAGGTGCTGGCCTGGGCGGAACGCGTGGTGGTGGAGAGCTGCACCCTGCTGCGCAGCGGCAAGTTCATGTGGGACTACGGTTACCTCTGGCAAATCATGACCTGGCCGGAACACTACGAGCCTTGGGAAGTCGAGCGCGCCAAAAAGTACTTCCGCATGGACCTCGTACGCGAGGGTGTGACCATGGCGGACGGCGATGACCGCGTGGTCTTCGACAACCGGCAAAACCCCATCGCCGTGAGTCAGAGCGCGGAACCCTCGGAGGCATTGACCTTCATGAACGCAAACCTGCCCAAAAACGTCGCGCACGGTCGCCAGTACTTCGTGGTCGCGTCCGCGCCGGACCACATCAAAATTGCCACCGAGCCGAATGGTCCGCCGATTCGTTTCCAGGGATCAAGCGGAGCGGACATGCGTTTCGTGCACAAGCTCAACGGCGCTTATCTGGCATGGTCGCCCACCGGCGCGCCGCCGGGGAAAGGCGCCTTCGACATCATCGGCGCGCGCGACGTGCGCGTCACCGGCTGCCAGCTCAGCGCGCTTGGCGACACCATGCACATCCAGTCCTGCCAAAACATCGTCTTTTCCAACAACCACATCCTCGGCAGCCGCATGGGCGCGTTTTTCCTGGCCGAATTCTGCCGCAACGCCACCATCACCGGCAACCTCGTCGATGGCACCAACGGCTCGCGCGTGATGAGCGTGGAGAAGAGCTGCACGGACGTGACCATCACCGGCAACACCTTCCGCAACGGCGGGCGCGGCTCCTGGATCAACCAGCCGGTGAACTTCATCATGACCGGCAATGTCTTCGTCAACAACACCACCAAAAACGAGCCGGACCTGCGCACGGGCCGCCGCGCATATCAAACCGGCGAGCCGGTGAAGTTTCCCGAATTGTACTTCACCCTCTACGAGCCGGAGGCCGCCTACGGCCCGGTCATCGTGCGCGACAACATCTTCCTGCTCGGTGACGCCGCGCCCGAGGAGGCAGTCACCTTCGCGCCGAACGGCCGTGACCTCCAGTTCACCGGCAACAGCTTCCAAAATGCGGATGCCACCATCGTCGTTGATCCAAGCTGCCAAAACGCCGTGGTCGAGAACAACCCCGGCACCGGCACCGTGCGCAAGCCGGTGCCTTTCGACCACGGGCGGCGGTGAGAACCGTGGTGCGAGCCGCTTCATGCTGGAACGCAGCAAGGCCGGGCCTGGATTGCTGGCCTCCATCCTCACGGGCAAATATTGCCTTCGTTCCTCAGGCCATGCAGTGAGGCTGCGCGCGGGAAGATACCGCTATCGCGGTAGGGCGTTGCGACCACCTGCCGCTCTACCGGCAGCAGCAAATCGCCAAGTGGCGGCACGGCATTGAGTTGTCGCGCCAGGACATCTCACGCTGGGTGGGGCTGGCCGCCGAGTGGCTGCGACCGATCTATCAAATCATCCTCGGCGGCATCTGGGGGGACGGGTATGCGCAGATCGATGAAACGGTGGTCAAATACCTGGAACCCGGCAGGGGGAGGGCGCAGCACGGCTACTTTTGGTGGATCAAACGTCCGGGAGGCGACGCGGCCTTCCACTGGGCCACCTCGCGCGCGGCGAGTGTGCTGGAGAAAATCGTGCCTGCGGACTTCAGCGGTACTCTGCAAAGCGACAACTACAGCGCCTACCCCTCGTTTGCCAAACGGCACGGGCAACCGCTCACGCTGGCAGCGTGCTGGGCGCACGCGCGGCGGGAGTTTTTTGAAGCCAGCCAGACCGGCGCGCACAAGGCCGATGCGCGGCTCATTCTCCTGCTCATCAGCCGTCTCTATGAAGTGGAGGCGCGGCTGCAAGCCAAGCGCGCCAGCGCGAAGTTACGGGCCGTGACACGGCAGGCCGCGAGCCTGCCGATCTTGGAGCGGATTGGCCGCATCCTGCGGCACTGGCAACGCAAAGGGCGGCACTTTCCGACGAGCCAAATGGGCAAGGCCGTCAACTACACGCTGAGTGTGTGGGCCGGCCTGAGCGTGTTCATCGAAGACGGACGGGTCGAACCGAAGCGAAGCGGAGATAGCCAGCCGCAGGCTGCCCGCAGGGCGAGCGCAGCGAGGCAAATTGACAACAACCCCGTGGAGAACGCGATCCGGCCCACCGCCGTGGGCAAGAAGAATTATCCTTCACTTCGTTCAGGCTCTGCGGGTAGGCTTCGCTTTGATGATGCCGCTGTCGCGGCAGGGCAGTGGTTGTTCATCGGGGATGCACAATCAGGCGAGCGCCGCGCCATCGTGTTCACCGTGATCGAAGCCTGCCGCCGAAGGGGCATCAACCCGTTCGACTATCTGCGCGACGTGTTCACCCGGATGCCACTGATGGCCGCCGCCGACTACCCGAGCCGCGCGCCCGATGCCTGGATGAAAAGCTGAAGGACCGCGCGGCGAATCTGCTGCGGAAGGTGGAAGCCATCGAGACGGAGGCGGCGGCAACGGACTTTTCCGCGTGAGAGCGCGCCGGAGGGTAGGGCGCGTTGTCCTCAACGCGCCGCCGAACATCGTGCGACGCGGCGGGCTGAGGACAGGCCCGCCCTACCTGGCTTACCCCACCTCAAACGCGTGCGCCGCCTGGAACAGCGTCGCCTCGTCGAGCGCCTTGGCGATGAACTGCATGCCCACAGGCAGGCTGGCGCCCTCGTGCTCGATGCGGCCGCAGGGCACGCTGAGCGCGGGCAGACCGGCGAGGTTGGCGGGGATGGTGAAGACATCCTCCAGGTAGGCTTGCAGTGGATCGCCAGTCAGCTCGCCCAGCTTGTGCGCCGGCGTCGGCGAGGTGGGGGACACGATGAGGTCCACCTTCTCGAAGGCCTGATCAAAGTCCCGCTTGATCAGCGTGCGCGCCTTTTGCGCCTGCAGGTAGTAGGCGTCGTAGTAGCCGGAGCTGAGCACGTAAGTGCCGAGCAAAATGCGGCGCTTCACCTCGGGACCGAAGCCCTCCGAGCGCGACTTCAAATAGTGCTCCATCAAATCCCCCGCCGCGCTGCTGCGATGCCCGTAGCGCACCCCGTCGAAGCGCGCCAGGTTGGCGGACGCCTCGGCGGGCGCCAGCACGTAGTAAGTCGCCACCCCCGCCTCCGTGTGCGGCAGGCTGATCTCCTCCACCCGCGCGCCGAGCGCCTCCAGTTTGGCGATGCCACGGCGCACCGCCGCCTCCACCTCAGGGTGCAGGCCGTCAATGAAGTACTCCTTCGGCAGACCCACGCGCAGCCCTTGGATGTCCCGTCCGAGGCCGGCGGTGAAATCCGGCACCGCCACCGCGAGCGAGGTCGAATCCCGCGGATCATGGCCGCAGAGATGGTTCAAAACCAGCGCGCTGTCCGCCACGCTGCGGGTGAGCGGGCCGATCTGATCGAGCGAGGAAGCAAACGCCACCAAGCCGAAGCGCGACACCCGCCCGTAGGTCGGCTTCATGCCCACGCAACCGCACAAAGCCGCCGGCTGGCGGATCGAGCCGCCTGTGTCGGAGCCGAGCGCCGCCAGCGCCAGACCGCCCGCCACCGAGGCCGCGCTGCCGCCGCTGGAGCCGCCCGGGATGCGATCCCGCGCCGCCGGATTGCGCGTCAGACCGAGCGCCGAATTCTCCGTGGACGACCCCATCGCGAACTCGTCCATGTTCAGCCGCCCGAACGGGATGGCCCCGCCCGCGCGCAGGTTGGCGACGGCGGTGGCCGTGTAAGGCGCCTTGTAGTTTTCAGCGAGAATGCGGGAGCCGCAGGTGCAGGGCTGGCCCTCCACGTTGATGTTGTCCTTGATCGCCACCGGGATGCCGCCCAGCGGCAGGCTCACATCGGCGGACTCCGCCTCCCGCAGCGCCGCGTCCACATCCCAGGAAAGGTAGGCCCCCAGCTCGGCATTGCCTGACTCGATGCGCTCGGCGGCGGCGCGCACCAGTTCCACAGCGGAGATGTCTTTGGCGGCGAGTTTTTGACGCAGCTCGGTGAGGGAGAGATCGAGGAGAGACACGGTGGTGTCAGTGGTGAGTGGTGAGTAGGGAAGGGTGAGTGGTCAGTGGCTACTCGATGACTTTGGGGATTTGGAACTGGTCGAGCACCGACTTCGGCGCGTTGGCGAGCGCCTGCGCCTGGGTGAAGCCGGGGCGGGCCTCGTCGGCGCGCGTCACATCAAAAACCGGCAGCGCATGGGAAGTCGGCTCCACCCCGGCGAGATCGAGCTTCGCCAGCGTGTCCATGTGATCGAGCACCCGGCCCAATTGCTCCCCGTAATGCACGGCCTCCTCCTCCGTCAGTTCGAGGCGGGCGAGCTTGGCGACGCGATGGATGTCAATGGCGTGGGCGGACATGGCAGGCGGCTAAGTGACCGCCGCGCAAGGGTTTGTCAATGCCTCGTCGGAAGGTTTAACACTCGTTTACGACCGCGCAGAGGCGAGCCAGCTTAAATTGCAACCGCCTTATGCCTTGGAATTTATTTTCTAGCTGCCAAGGAGTTCGCGATGGCCTCGGCGAGTTGGCCAAGAGTAGGGTGCGCGACAGTAGCGGGAAGAAGATTTTCGAGCTGAAGAGGTTCCAGGAGATCCAAGCTTTCTTCCAAGTCGAGGAGTAAAGATTCCTGATCTATCTCGTCGAGTTTGAGATCCTTGAGCAGCCGCGCGTTTCGGGTGAGTAGAGTGCGGCTGATCTGATTCTTTTTCTCCAGAATGCCGCGGAGGTGGTAAAGAATGCTGACCGTGTCAGGATTTGATTCTGTCGTAGGTCCAAGTGTGCTCGATGCATTTAACGAGTTGTTAGCAATAGTGGGCGGAGGCATTTTCAGGTTTGAATCGGAGTCGTCGGTGAGGTGACGGTCAGAATCAGGTCGAGCGCGATGGTGATTTTTTCCCCCAGAAACAAAAATGATCAGTGCAATGATCGCAACGGTGCAAAGCATAATGACAATTTCCGGTATCCAATTCAGTCCAACAATTGCGAACGAAATGACGCACATTTCCATGGTGATGCGCTTTGTTTTTGAGTTAGTGTTCAGGACAGAAAAAGATCAATGAACTCGAAAATGGGTTTCCTCCGAAACAACATGACGACTTCCTCATGTCTTGAAAATATGCCCACATTTTTGGCATCTTCGAAATTGATCTGCAAATGCCCAACCTCCAATTGTGCCAACAGCTGCACCAATCCAAGCCCCGTTAAATGCCCCCAAAGGGCCTGCCGATATCCCAACGCGCCCCCCGAGAAAAGCTCCAGTAGCTAACTCAGCAGTAGCCGCCGCAGCTCGTGTCACAAGGCTTTCGGGATTGTTGTTGTCGAATTGATTACCACATTTAGTGCATACAATATTAGCCATTTTTTCAAATGTTTGTTGAGAAGGGGAATTTGGAAAAACTGGGCTTTATCCAAATATGCTCGAAATAAAATCGCCGATGCCCTCACCTTCATCTTCCTCTTCTCCGATTTCTGATTCGGTTAAGGCCGAAGTGTGTTCTGGGTCGATCTCAGTAAGCGCGTCGTCAAATTGGCGCTGACATTGATCAAGTTCATCATTTAGCTGGCCAAGCTCTTGAGCGACTTGATGGTGCTGGTACCCATTGTAGGCCAGAGCCCCCGCGAGGAGAGTGTTACCTGATCCTACAAAATTGTTGTTCACTGCGTTAGTGGCCGGAGACGGTTTCATTTCATTCAAGAGACCACCAAAAAAGACCCCGTGAAGATCGAATAGCGGCTGCCATTCAGTGGATTGTATCCAGACTTGATCAGAGAAAGTAATGTTCCCGGAGCGGACTAAATCTTTGAAATCAGAAAATGAATAAGGTCCGAATGATTGCCCTTCGCGGTTTACATGGATTTCCATAAAACTACCTTTCTTGTTTGACTACTGACATGCCTGCTTGCTCGCTACCAGTCAACCCTCCGGGTCCGGCACCGGTGTCGGTTCAGGTTCTTCCTCCGGCGGCGCGGGGTGGTCTTCGAGGAGGTGCTGGGTCATGTAGAGGGGGAGTTTTTCGGGCTGGCGGCTGAACAGCTCGATGAGCTTGGCGAGGGTGAGGTGGGTTCTGACGAGGGGATTGAAGCCGACCCGTGCCCGTTGGTTTGGGTGTGTTCCGGGCTCGTGAAAGTTGTGGCCGCTGTAAGGCAGGCCGAGGACAGGGGGAGATGCCGAAGTCAAAACAGGCCATGGGTCGTGTTGTGCGCTGAGAATTGAGGGATTGAAGCAATTTTACGAATTTGCCCAGACAGGTTCAATCTTTTTTTACGCGAAACTGCGAGCACACGAACACCTGGAGAGATTCATCTGGGAAGTAGCTGTATTCCCGTAGTGGAAAACAAGGGTTGAAACTCGCGCAGGCGTTTTGCGTCTTGGAGTGCGGCGGCTTTGACGCCGCTTTTCGAGCGAGGTTGCGCTTCGGTTGCTCACCCACGGACGCCGGTGGTTAAGTTCGGCGATGAAAGGCAGGTTGGACTGACATTTGAGACAGGATGGACAGGATTGCAGGATGAACGGGATTTTTTCTGGATCCTGAACCTCTGTTTTCTCCGCTTTCTCCTGTGCGGGAGCATTGGCAGGGTGACGACGACGAAAGTGGTGTCGCCGCTGCGCTCTGCCACCGCGCTCCACGACGCGGGCGCGTTTTCGGCGCCACAGGCATGTCAAACCACCTTGCCTTTTCATTGAAAGGCGTGTGCCCAGAAACCACAGGCTGCAGACTGGCTGGAAAGCGCAGGGATTGTGTTTTGGCGCTTTACAAATCGAAATTTAACGATACGATAAATCACGATGCAAGCTGTGCTCCAGTTCACCCATGCCCTCGCCGACCCGACCCGGCTGCGCCTCATCGCGCTGCTGCGGGAGGAGGCGCTGTGTGTGTGCGAGCTGGCGGACATTCTCGCTTTGCCGCAGTCCACGCTGTCCAGCCATTTGCAGGTGATCCGGGCGGCGGGGCTGGTGGACCAGGAGCGCTGTGACAAGTGGATTTACTACCGGCTGCGGCCGCCGCTGCGGGCGCTGTTTGACACGCTCTGGCGCGCGCTGGAGGGGGCGGCTCCGGCGGAGGCGCTGGCGGCGGACCGCGCGGCCTGCCGGTCCCGCCTGGGCGCGCGCGCGGCGGCCTGCTGCGCGGGTCCGGCGGTGACGCCGAGGCGCGGGGCGCGCGCGCAATCTCCCCCGCGCAAATTGCTCACCCGCGCCCGCAGGAGGTCGCTGGCATGAGGTCAAAGTGGATCGCGGAGGCGCTGGGTACGTTCGCCTTGGTGTTTGCGGGCACGGGTGCCATCGTCATCAACGCGCACAGCGGCGGGGTGATCGGTCATGCGGGCATCGCGCTGACGTTCGGCCTGGTGGTGCTGGCGATGATCCATGCCTTTGGCGATGTGAGCGGGGCGCATCTGAACCCGGCGGTGACGGCGGCCTTCGCGGCGGCGGGGCGTTTTCCCTGGCGGGCGGTGCCGGGTTACCTGGCGGCGCAAATCACGGGTGCGCTGGCGGCCAGCGGGTTGTTAAGGGTTTTGTTTCCAGAGGATGCGACGCGGCTCGGGGCCACGCTGCCGGCGGGTTCGCCGGGGCAGAGTTTCGCGCTGGAGGTGGTGCTGACGGCGGTGCTGATGCTGACCATTTTGAGCGTGTCCACCGGGGCGAAGGAGAAGGGAGTCACGGCCGGCATTGCCATCGGTGCGGTGGTGGCGCTGGAGGCGATGTTTGCCGGGCCGGTGAGCGGGGCGTCGATGAATCCGGCGCGCTCGCTGGCGCCGGCGCTGGTCTCGGGGCATTTGCAGCATCTTTGGATTTACCTCGCCGCGACGGTGCTGGGCGCGCTGCTGGCGGTGCCGCTGTGCCGCCTGACGCGCGCGGCGGACTGCTGCGCTTTTTGTTTTCCCAACCCCAAACCAACACCCCATGAACCTCGCTGAATTCCGCCATCACCTGCAATCCCACGCCGATCTGCCGCTGCGCTTTGCGCTGCCTGACGGCGGTCTGATTCCTGTCCACTTCCATGTGACGGAAGTGGGGCACGTCACCAAAAATTTCATCGACTGCGGCGGCACGCGGCGGGTGAGCGAGTCCTGCCTGTTGCAAACCTGGGTGGCGGCGGACACGGAGCACCGCCTGCACGCAGGCAAGCTGGATGCGATCTTCGATCTGGCCGGCGCGGTGCTGCCGCATGAGACGCTGCCGGTGGAGGTGGAATACGAGGAGGGTCTCACGGCGCAGTTCCCGGTGGTGGGGGTGGAAGTCGTCGAGGGCGCGCTGCAATTTGGGCTCGGCTGGAAGCACACGGACTGTCTGGCGAAGGAGAAATGCCTGCCTGAGAGCGGCTGTTGCGCGTCGAGCGCGGCCTGCTGCGCCTGAACTTCCGAATTTGATTCGCATGAGCCCTCCCACCATCCTCATTCTCTGCACCGGCAACTCCTGCCGCTCCCATCTGGCCGAAGGCATCCTGCGCGCGGCGCTGGGTGATGGCTACCGCGTCGCCAGCGCGGGATCGAAGCCTGCCGGTTATGTGCATCCGCTGGCGATCAAGGCGATGGCGGAGATCGGCATCGACATCAGCGCGCACACGAGCAAGCATCTCGACGAGTTTTTGAGCCGGGAGGTGGAGACGGTGATCACGGTGTGCGGCAACGCGGACCAGGCCTGCCCGATGTTTCCCGGCCAGCTCAACCGCCATCACTGGGGCTTCGACGATCCCGCGCACGCCACCGGCAGCGAGGAGGAGCAGTTGCAGGTCTTCCGCCGCGTGCGCGATGAAATCCGCCGGGTGTTTGAAGCCTACGCGGCGGGGCGTCGCGATGAGGCAAAAGCCACGCCTGTGTAGTGGTGACCATCAGGGTCTTCACGAACCGATCTGATTGCCGTTCTGGAAGACGGCTTTCAAGCGGTAAGGGTGGGAAAGGTCTGAGTTATCGAACACGATCACGACTGGCAGGGATTGGATTGCCCGTTGCAAGTTGGCGAGGGTGCGGTCAAAACGTGTTTCCAACTTGTCGTCCGGCACGTCATGGCCGCCCTGCATGACGCGCATGGAGACTCGTTGTTTTGAAGTTTCCACCGAGTCGATCAAAATGAAAATGAGCGCCACATGAAAGCCTTGCAGGGCGGTTTGCTCGAGTTCGGTGACCTTGATCCCTTGAGGGTCAGAAAGCACCGTTTCGAAAACGAAACTCTCCCTTTGAGCGGTAAGTTCTTTGCGAATGGCTGCCGCGAGATCGGCCGCCTCGTACGGCCCCAAGTTGAGTTCAGCGGCAAGATCGTCCGCATTCACAAACGGCAGCCCGCTGTTGGAAAGGTGCGAATGAAAAAAGGTGGTTTTGCCGGCGCCATTCGACCCTGCGATGGCGAGCACGATGGGGCGCTGAGCGAGTAGCGAATGCCAATCCATTGAGGATCTTAGCTGCCAGACACAAAGGCCCGATTGATGAATCGACCCTTGGTGCGGGTGCCATCCTCCTCTATTTTCACCAAAAAGCCGGGCTCCTCTGGGCAGTCTTCGAAGTGTGGATAGGGGCGGGACTCCAGGTAGTGGCGGACGCGCTGATGCCCCTCTTCGGTATCCACAGTTTCCAAAATGCGCTCAAGAGCGGCCGGGGCGCCACTTCGCTTCAGCGCACGCACTTGATGGAGGCGCAGCAACGGCTCAACCGCTTTTCCCAACCCTGCCCAAAACTCAATCTGACCCGCAATGGAACGTTCCATAACACGGCCATGGTCTCTGGCATCCAGCACAAGCTGGTCGCTGAGTTTTACGGACTGGCTCATCCACCCAAGGTGGCGTTTTGCCACCGCTTGTCAATGGAAGGCTTTCCAACACGACAAGCTCGCAATCGCCGATTTACCGGAGGCCAGATTTGCGCAAAACAAAGCCAAATGCCGGCGGTCCTAGACCCGCCGCCGCAGATGAGGCTGGCTATTCGCTTTGCCCTGTCGGCCACAATTCCTTCCAGCTTTTGACTGTCTCTTCCACCAGCACCTGGCCGCCGTCGGGGCCGATCTGGCTGCTCTGAATCACCGCGCCGTAACCGCCGTGTTTCATCGCGCGCTCGCTGGGGAGGTAGGAACCGGGGCCGGCGAGCTGGATGACGAAGGTCTGGATGCCTGGGCTGCGCGCTTTCATCTGCACGCCGAAGTCGGTGTAAAGCTCGAAGTCGTTGGTGGCAATGGCGCAGTCGCCGAGGCGGAGGGCGTGCAGTTCCATCTGATACGGCTTTTGCGTGCCGGCCTTCTGCTCGTTGAAGCGGTCCACAACGCGCTGGTTCCAGCCGTAGTTCCAGCGCTGCTTGGGGTCGTCTTTGTACTTGGCGGCCTCGGTCATGGCGGCGGCGCGTTCGAGGATGGTGACTTTGCGGTAGGGCAGCTCGATGTCGCGCACGCTGTGGGCAAATTCGACGTCGTCGCGGATGTCATGACGCGCACCTTCGAGGGCCTCCTCCCAAGCGGTGACGATGCGGCGCGCCATTTCATCGAGGCGGGAGATGCCGCCACGCAGCTTGCGCATGCGTTCGTCGGCGGCGCGATTGAACACCGGGCGCGAGGTCACGTCGCCGCCGGCACCGGTCCAGGCGAGGATGTGCAGGTCGTTGCCGTGCTTTTTGCGCAGGGACTCGCGCACGGGATGCCAGAAGTCGGCGTTGATGTTCTTGCCGCCGCCGACTTCCTGGGAAGGGCAGGGCAGGTTGATGATGGTGGCGAGCATGTGGTCTTTGCTGTCCCAGAAATAAAGCACATCGACGCTGTGATCCTCGTAGCCTTCGATGCCGCGGAAGTTGGGGGAGTCGGTTTTGCCATACATGACGGCGGTGCCGTCGGCGTAGTAGGGGCGGCGGTTCTGGGCGATGACGGCCTGGCTCTGCCCCCAGGCGACTTTGGCGGGCGCGCGCTTTTTCCAGGCGTCGACCACGCCGTCGGCGATGCGGGCGGTCATCCATTGGGTGTAATCGGAGGGTTTCATCACGCTGCCGTCCTCGGGCAGGGCGTACTTGCCGTCGATGGTGACGGGCGCGGTGTGGGTATGGGTGGCGGAGAGGAAGATCTTCTTCGGGTCGAGGCCGGTGGCGCGCTCGCCGACAGCCTGCCGCACGGCGGCGAGCACGCCGTCGCGGATCGCCACCAGATCGCAGGAGACGATGACGGCATGGTCGAGAGACTGGTCACCGTCGCGCGCCTCCAGCGCCAGTACGGCCGCCTGGAGGGGAGTCTCGGCTTGTTCGGAGATGCGGATGTTGCGCTGGCCGTCGAGACCGACGGGCTGGCCGGGTGTGATGTCCACGGTGAACGCGCCCGCATGAAGCTGCGCGGAAAGCGCGGTAGTGGTGATGCAGGACAAACAGGCGAATGAAAGAGCGAGGAGACGTGACATGCCGCAAACTACGGCTCGCCGTGGATGACTTTTGCGGCACGGGTGGTCGCGGAAAAGAGTCGCCATGAGGGCGCGGTCGCCGCATAGTGCCGTCATGTCCACGCCTGAACGCCCGCTTAAGTTGCTGCCGGTCATTGTCTTCAACGCGGTTTATATGATAGCGGCGATCACCGCCTCGATGATGAAGGGCAATCGCGAGTTTCTCTTTTACATCATCGTCATGCTGGTGTTGATCGGGGTGATGGTCCTGGTGCATCGCCGGGTGCGGCTGACGATGCCGTTGCTGTGGGCCTTCTCGGTGTGGGGGCTGCTGCACATGGCGGGCGGGCTTGTGCCGCTGCCGGCCGGCTGGCCTTACAACGGCGAGCACGCGGTGCTGTATAGCTGGTGGTTGATCCCGGACTTGTTGAAGTACGATCAGGTGGTGCACGCCTACGGCTTCGGCATCACCACCTGGCTGTGCTGGCATGGCTTGAGCCGCTCTGTGCGCGCCAGCGATGGCGGGCCGCTGCGTCCCACCGGCGGCCTGCTGCTGCTCTGCGCCGCCGCCGGCATGGGCTTCGGCGCGCTGAATGAAGTGGTGGAGTTCATCGCCGTGCTGACGATTCCGAACACCAACGTGGGCGGTTATCTGAACACCGGCTGGGACTTGGTGGCCAACCTCGCCGGGGCCACGATCGCGGCGCTGGTGATTCGTTTTTGCGACCGGGGAAAGAGCGGCTGAGTGCAATCCTCAAACAGAAGGAAGTGCTGGTTTGTTGAACCACGAATATTACGAATGAGCGTGAATCATGAGGAACCCGAAAACCGGCGGCGCAGCCTGTGGATGAAAAGCAGTCGCGATCTGTTTTTACAGGAAAAGAGCGATGTCAAGCGAGGGACTTCCTGCGTCTCGAAAAAACAGGCATACCGTCGCTCAGTTTCAATTGGGGGTGGTTTTGGCGTGGTTTTTGGCTGCGGGTCGCAATTGCTTGCAAGTGCGCGGCGGCGTTGTTTTGGGGGGGAGTGGGCGCGGTGGTCGGGTGATTGCGCGGTAGGTATGTGGCAGCTCTGTTGCTCGGACCTTGAGGTGGACAGGAGAGCCGAGGCTTTGCGAGACAGGCGAAGCCAATCCGCGCTCCTTGGGTTAGCGGTTGAGCCAGGCTTGGAACATGAGGAGGTGCCAGAGGTAGAAGTGCCAGTTTCTTGTGCCGGAGAGGTGTTCCTGCCCTTTTTGGCGGATGGGGGCGGGGTGGGAGTGGCCTTTGCGTCTCAGGCGGGATTCGCTACGACATGCTGCATTACCTGTTGGATCAGATCTGAATGGATCACGAGAAACCTACCTTCAGACACAACAGCATTGACCGATGTGCATGGGCATGTGGTCAAGGTGATGGTGGGGTGAGGAGGGGCTATTGGTTCTCTTCTGATTCATCGATTTCGGCGGTGATGCAGATGGCTCGCGAGTGAGTGGGCTTGCCGGATTCATCCACGGCGATGATTTCTGAGAACATCACGGTTTGTCCTGACCAGATGGTGACCAGGCTGGCGTTGACGGGTTGTTCGCTTTGCTGGAGGAATCGCAGATACAGGTCAATGGTCTGGCCTTCAGCGCCAAGAATGGGATTGACTTGCAGGATCTGCTCGTCGTTGAGCCTGGCGAGAGTGGCTTCTATGTTGTTGACCTGCGCGACCGGAATATCAGTCATTTGAACTTGATTGTTCCGTTTCAGGGCTGTGGTCAATGTCGCAAATTGCTCCGGGTTCAAGACGCCACCAAGGGCGAGGGTGCCTGGTGGTAAGACGGCAGCGGCAGGTGTGATGGCAGGCTCTCCGCTTGAACTGGGTGACGCTTCAGGTTGTGGCACTGGAAAAAAGGCTTTGAGTGCTTCGGCTCCTTTTTCCTCGATGATTTTGGCAGCCAATCGAACCCGCTTCTTGGGGGTTGCCGTTGCGGGCGGTTGTGGTGGAGAGTTGGATTTGGCGGAGACCCATTGATGAAGTTGATCAGGAGTGGGTTCATCGCCAATCGGTCCAATCAAGCTGGCGGTAACGAAGAGAAAAACTTTGCGGTCGGGTTCAGGATGCCCGATGGGTAAGAGCAGTGTATTTCCGTCGTCAAGCACAATGGTTTGGGAGGCGCGGAGGTGGGTGGTGTTCAGGGTTGCTGGATTCTTTGCATACCAGTCCAAGACACGTTTGCCATCTTGAAAGGCGACTCCCATGTCGGCGGAGATTGATACTTCAATCTGATAACCATCTTCTTTGATTGCGGCGGTCAGGTCGCTGCGAAAGCCAACGAAATCCGTATTTGATGAGGTTTCGTTTTGCACTTCGCGAAGAACTTCGACGGTGGCGCGCTGGCCTGATTTGACCGAAACACCGGGGGCAGCGAGGAGATCGATGTCTTTGGCTTGGCTCAGGGCGCGGATGACTTCTACAAGTTGCGGGTCGGTGAGGACGGTCTCCAAAGAGTTGAGATTGCCAATAAATGGAATCTGGTTTTCAACACTTACGGGTAGTTCCACCCACTTGGTACTAATGTAAACCTGTTTCGGATTATTGACGATTTCAGACGGGGCCTTGGCTTGAGGCGCCTCTTTCTGGATCGGCGCGGCATCAACTCCGAGAGAACGGACGCCCAAGCTGGCAAGTGCCAGGGTGAACAGAGTGAGAAGTGGATAGACCGGATGCAGACGCGGGGCGACGGGGCGATGCTCCAGCAGTGCGGTGATGCGTTGCTTCAAACGACGCGCCGGACGCGAGGTCGCCATGGCAAGGGAGGTAAGTGGAACTGGGGGCTGTGAAGCTGCTAGCTCCAGGAGAAAACGGGCGTAGTCAGAGGGATCAGCGGAATGGGCTGCGGGGCGGAGTGCAGCGGCATCGCAGACTTCTTCACGGGCGAGTGACCAGTGGCTGGCGAGGCTGCGGGTGAAGGGGTTCCACCACCAGAGGATTTTGGAAAGGGCGATGAGGGGTGAAATCAGGTGGTCGCGACCGCGGTAGTGCTCAGTTTCATGAGCCAGCATCCAGTGCCAGCGTTCGGGAGTCCAGCAAGTGATGGCAGTGGCGGGGACGACCATGACTGGGCGGAAAAGGCCAGCGAGGCAGGGGCTGATCGGTTGATCGGAAACAAGGAAGTCCGTTTGGGGTAGGTTGGGTGGGAGGGATTGGCGTTCGCTGGCCGTGAGTGGGCGCAGGGACCGACGCCAGCGCAGACTGCGGTGAAGCCGCAGGCCTCCGGCGAGGATGAGCAGAGCGCTGCCTGTGAGCCAGGCTCCAGCAAGGAGGTGCTGCCAGTGAATGAAGCGCGGAAGCCGCAGCGGCGCGGCTGGGACCGAGGCGGGCGTCGTGGGGGCCGGATCTGCATCGAGGCGAATGCGCCAATCCCCAAGTGGGGACAGACGGGAGACGTTGCTTGCGGGCGATGGAGAGGAGATGGTGATGGGCTGCGGGAGAAGTAGCAGCAATAGCGGCAGCAAAGTGCAGGCGAGCAGCCCCAACGCGGCGGTCCAGGCACGGTGTCGGGCATCGCGTGAGATGAGGCGGAGCAGGAGCCAGGCACAGGCGGAGAGTGCGAAGCCTTGGAGGCCAAAATGCAAAAGGGAAATGACAGGCAGGCTCATGGTTTGGGTTTGGCTCCGGTTTGAGGTTTTGATGATTTTGACGACTGGCTGACGAGAAGGCGGAGTTCGTCGATTTCCTTGGCGCTGATCTCCCCGCTTTCGACCAGACAGCGGACGAGAGCCAACCCGCTGCCGCCAAACAGCCGCTGCTTCAATTCGGCGAGCACACCCAGGCGGCCTTTGTCAGCCGGAACCGCGGACGAGTAGAGGTGAGCACGAGCCGAGTCATCGCGGCGCAGCCAGCCCTTGGCTTCGAGTCGGGTGAGTTGAGTCTGCAAGGAGGCACGGGAGAGCGGTTCGGTGCGCGCAGCGTTGACTCGGGCCAGCAGATCATTGAGACCGACAGGCTGGAGCTGCCAAACATGATCCATGATGGCCTGTTCAGCGGACGAGAGGGCGGGCAGTCTTTTCGCGAGCATAACACGACTTTGCCGACATCTGTCAGATTTTGCAAGACTAAAAAGGCGACATTTGTCGGCAAATGGCGAAGTCGGGGTGCGGTGGGAGTGGTCATCACGTTGGAGGTGGGTTTCGCTCAGGAGGTGTCAGGTAACAAGGCACCATGGCAAACTATGAAGGTGGGGCTTTACCCCATCCCTTTCAGTGCCCGAGCTCAAAGAGCAGGAATTGAAACAGCATCCATGCGAGGATCCAAATCCAGAAAATGATCCAAAGCGCGAATGGAATCAGCATGATGGTAGAGGCGGCGCGGAGGAACGTCCACAGGGGCTGCTTTCGGGGGTTGGCTCTGATGAAGGAGCGGTGGAGGAAGAACACTCCAACACAGCCAATCAAGAACAAGGGAGGGGAAGCGAAAAGGAGAAGGATGTTGGCTAAGCCACTTCGTCCATCTCCCCAAGATTGCTCGGATTCGATGTAGCCTTGGATCATCGCGCCGATTTGGAACCACCGCAGCACCGCGTAGGCGCTGACACTGAGAATGCCGAGAGCGATCGCGGCGGGGAAGTCGTGGTGAGCCTGGATGTCTTCTTTCACACTTTCAAAAGGTGACTGCAAAAAGGATCAACGGGCCAGATGATTTTTCACTATGATGACAACGACGCGACCCCTCGATTGGCTGGATCAGAGAGTGCAGGCAGGATGCTTGCACCACCTTGGGGGGATCGGCGCCAGTTGGATCACTGGCGGTTAGAAGTTGAACCAGTTGGTTTTGCTTGCTCGAAAAGGCCGCATTGCGCGAGGGGAGGAACGGAAGGTGCCCAAAAGATGGTAGCCCCGTAGTTCTATGGCGCACTCATTCAAACGGTTAATATGAGGCGCGAATGCCTTGGAAACGCCTGAGAAAAGCTTGCCGCCGGTCTTCCAGTGTGCCGCCCTCCCGCTCCAGGCCACTCCAGCAGAGTTTCCGAGCGGTCGCCATCATGTCCAGACCCATCAAGAAACGTTCTTCCGGCGTCTTGCGCATCATCGCCGCGAACAGCCGCGCGTTGATCTCCGGCGGGGTGTCTTTCACGGCATAACCCGTGTCAGCATATCTGTCAGGTTCAATGCGGCTGACCATGTCCTCACATACTCAAGATCGCAGCCAGTGGCAATGAGGTTTTCCACATCCGCCAATTGCCGCTCGGAAAGAGTTTGCTGTGCCCAGTGCAGTTTAGAGAGGATGAGGTCTTCCTTGCTGACCACCCAGAGTTCAAAATCGGCCACCTTCAAGCGTGTGCGGCGGGTGAACTCATGCAGGCGGAAGTCCTCCCGCTTTCGCACCATGAAGTCCACCTTGATGAGCATTGTTTCATGAATGGCGTTGAAGCTGCTCTGGTGCAGCACCGCTTCCCGGGCTGCCTCAGTGGAGACATGGTAGTCTGATCCCAGCACCTCCTGGATTCGAGCGGCATCTTGCAAATAAAAAGCCACCACCAAGTCAATGTCCCGGGTCATCCTTGGCTGGGCATAGCAGTTTAGCGCCACCGAGCCTGTCAACATGTAGTCCAGACCGGCCGCCTCCAGTCGGGTCACCACGTCACGTAGGATAGCGAGTTCTTCGGTCATGGCTGGATTTGTTGGAGCTTCGTCTGTTTCGAATGGAATGAGGATGCTCTGATTGGCGAGTAAATTCAATTTGGCCCGACCCTACAGAGGATGATCAGGCTTACAGGATGGCGCGGATACCTTGTTCATGCCAACAGCCAATTTGATCAGAGCGGGTTGTGTGGTGAGTCTGCGTTGAGGGGTGTTATGGGGTTGCCCGCCCGTAGGCTTTGGTGGTGGTGGCGTTTTTGAACGAGAGTGCAAGCAGGATGCTTGCACCACCTTTTGGAGTGCGGCGTTGCCTTTTTGAGGTGGGGCAGACAGGAGTGTCTGCTACACTTGGCGCGGTTGAGCCAGGCTTGGAACATGAGGATGTCCAAAAGGTAGAAGAAGGACAATTCGTGCTGCCTTGGAGATGAAGTACTGTTCGACGAGTTGGCCTTTTTATGTCAAAACAGGGTGCATGACATCGGATGCGTCCGACGACACAGCTCTCGTCACCCTCGCGCAGCAGGGTGACATGGCGGCGCTGGATGCATTGGTGCGGCGTCACCAGGCTTGGGTTTTTAATCTGGCGCTGCGCATGGTGTGGCGGAGGCCGGTGGCGGAAGACGCGACGCAGGAGACCTTTTTTCAGCCGAGGAGGGCGGTGAATCCGGCTTGTTCGAAGTGGTGGTCGCCGGTGAGGGCTTCGGTGATGTCTTCTTCGGCCATGATGACGAAGGAGATGCAGTCAGTAAGAGACCAGGCTTTGTCGGGGCGCTCGTCGTAGAGTTTCAGGCCGCGGGCGAAGTGGTCCGGGGTGACCTCAATAATGCGGGTGGCGGGGTCGGCGGCGAGGGCGTCAAATCCGGCGCGGAGGTGGCGGCGGCTGTGGGAGGAGGCGAAGGCGTCGGCAACCTCGGTGAGGATCCACTGGGTGGTGACGATCTGGCCGCGATAACTGCGAGCCCAGTCCATGGCGCGGGCGTGGTGCTCGTCGTGCCGGTTGATGAAGGCGACGTAGAAGAAGGCGTCGGCGAAAACGCTCACGGTTTCCGGGGCTGGGCGTGGAGGTAGTGGTCCAAGTTCCGGGCGAGGTCGGCGGGGGCGTCATCCGCGAGGGCGGCGAGGGCGGCGTAGCGTTCGGCGAGGCTGGGCTGGGGCGGGGCTGCGGTCTCGATGTGGACGGTGGTCCCATCCGGCAGGTGCACGCCGGGGGGCAGCTTGATGGTGCCGTTTTCGACGATGGCGGTGATGCTCATGCGGTGGAGTTTACCGGGAGCAGGGGCTTTGAGCAAGGGGCAATGACCGGGGTGCGGGGGAGGCGTCAGCGGTTGAGCCAGGCTTGGAACATGAGGATGTCCCAGAGATAGAAGTGCCAGTTGCGGGTGCCAGATTGGTGTTCTTGCCCTTTTTGGCGGATGGAGGTGATGGCTGATGTAATTTGGCATCATTATTTGATGCGGTTTGACATCAATAGCGTATGGTAGTAGTCTTGGACATGAGAACAACCCTGACAATCGATGATGACCTGGCGAAGGGGATTGATCGGCTGCGTCAACAGCGTGGGGTGGGTTTGCGACAAATGGTGAATGATTTGTTGCGAAAGGGGCTGCTGGCGGAAGCTGAGAGGCCGGAGCCAAAGGTCTATGTGGCGCCGACGTTTAAGACTGGTTTGCGGCCTGGAATTGACCCCACGCGAATGAACCAGTTGGTCGATGAGTTGGAGGTGGAGGAATATCTGCAACGATGATTTGTCCTGATGTGAACCTGCTGCTCTATGCGGTGCATGAGGACTACCCGGAGCACGCGAAGGCGAAGCGGTGGTTGGAGTCGGTCTTGTCGGCGGCGGTACCCGTTGCCCTGCTTCACGTGGTCGTGCTGGGATTTGTTCGGCTATCGACTCATCGAAAGATTTTCTCGCGGCCGTTGACCGTGGAAGAAGCGCTGAATGTCGTGGATGGCTGGCTGGCGATGCCGAATGTGCGCTGGGTGTCGCCAGGGGGGCAGCACTGGGAGTTGCTGAAGGAGAATCTGCGCGATGCGGGGACAGCGGGGAATCTAACGACGGATGCGCACATTGCGGCGGTGGCGGCCGAGTTTGGGCTGATCGTGCATACCAACGATCCGGATTTTGGGCGGTTTCCGGCGGTGAAGTGGGTGAATCCTTTGGGGATGGGCGCTTGAGGGGCGGGGGAGGAAGTGGCTTTGGCGTTTGGAGCAGATAAGGGTGTCCGCCTCACTTTGAGCTAGCGGTTGAGCCAGGCTTGGAACATGAGGATATCCCAGAGGTAGAAGTGCCAGTTGCGGGTGCCGGAGAGGTGTTCCTGCCATTTTTGGCGGATGGGGGCGGGGTGGAAGTGGCCTTCTCGTTTGAGGCGGGTTTCGCTGAGGAGGTCTTCGGCCCAGTCGCGGAGAGGGCCTCTTAGCCAGACGTCGAGGGGGATGCCGAAGCCGCGTTTGGGGCGGTCGATGAGCTTTTGCGGGACGTGGCGGTAGAGGGCTTGGCGCATGAGCCATTTGCCCTGGTCGTTGCGGACTTTCATGGACGTGGGGATGGTCCAGGCGAATTCGATGAGGTGCTGATCTAACAAAGGGATGCGGCCTTCCAAACTGACGCCCATGGCGGCGCGATCGACCTTGGTGAGGATGTCGCCGGGGAGGTAGGTCTCCATGTCGAGATGCATCATGCGATGGGTGAAGTCGGGGACTTCGGGCCAGCCGGTTTTATCGGTGATGGCGGTGTCGCGATCCTGGCCGCCGATGACGATGTCGGCGGGGCGTTTCCAGTGCGACATGAGGTTCAGGTAGAGGGTCTCCATGCCGGGGGCGGCGACGACTTCGGCGAGCTTGTGGAGTTTGTCGCCGAAGGGGAGGTTGCGGAAGCGTTTGGGCATGAGGGGCCCGGCGGTGCTGGCGAGGGTGTTCAACGCGCTGGCGGGCAGCAGGGTCATCATGGCGGCGAGGGCGCGGCGGGCGGGCTGGGGGAGCCAGGCGAATTGGTTCCAGAGTTTGCGGCCGATGTAGTAGCGTTCGTAGCCGCCGAAGAGTTCGTCGCCGGCGTCGCCGCTGAGGGCGACGGTGACGTGCTGGCGGGCCATTTTGCAGACGAGGTAGGTGGGGATCTGGGAGTAGTCGGAGAAGGGTTCGTCGTAGAGGGCGGGGAGCTGGGGGATGACGTCGAGGGCGTCCTGGCCGGTGACGTACATTTCGGTGTGGTCGGTGCCGAGGTGCTTGGCGACGTCTTTGGCGAACTCGGCTTCGTTGTGTTCTTTTTCGTGGAAGCCGATGGTGAAGGTGCGGACGGGGCGGGTGCTCTGCGCCTGCATGAGGGCGACGATGAGGGAGGAATCGACGCCGCCGGAGAGGAAGGCGCCGAGCGGCACGTCGGCGATCATGCGCTGGCCGATGGCGTGTTTGAGCAGGGACTCGAAGCGGTCGATGGCTTCGGTGTCGGTGCCGGTGAAGGGGTTTTGAGTGCCGTGGGTGATGACGTGGCGGAGGGACCAGTAGTGGCGCGGGGTGGGGTGGTCGGTGGGGGTGCGCAGGGTGAGGAGGGTGGCGGGGGGGAGTTTGTGCAGGCCCGCATAGATGCACCAGGGGTCGGGGATGTAGTTGAAGCGGAGGAGGGAGGTGAGGGCGGCGCGGTCGATGGTGGCGGTGAAGCCGGGGAAGTGGTCGAGGCTTTTCAGTTCGGAGCAGAAGACGAATTGGTCGCCGACCCAGCCGTAGTAGAGGGGTTTCTCGCCGAGGCGGTCGCGGCCGAGGGTGAGGGTGCGCTCTTGTTTGTCCCAGAGGGCGAAGGCGAACATGCCGTTGAAGCGCTGGGTGGCGGCGTCGATGCCCCACTGGACGAAGGCGGCGAGCATGATCTCGGTGTCGGAATGGCCGCGCCAGGTGTGACCGTGTTTTTCGAGGTCGGCGCGGAGGTCCTGGAAGTTGTAGATCTCGCCGTTGAAGACGATTTCGTAGCGGCCGTCGGCGCTGGTCATGGGCTGGTGGCCGAGAGGGGAGAGGTCGAGAATGGAGAGGCGGCGGTGGCCAAGGGCGATGCCGGCTTCGGCGTCGGTCCAGGCGCCTTCGTCATCGGGGCCGCGGGTGACGATGGCGTCGGTCATGCGGCGGACGGTTGCGGTGAGGGCTTCGTTGGAAGCGCTCTTGGGGGAGGTGAAGAAGCCGGCGATGCCGCACATGGTATTAAACTCGAAAATCGAAATTCGAAATTCGAAGGGGCGTTGGGGTTGAGAGGGGGGTGGTGCGCGGCGCGACCGGCTCTGCCGCCGAGGGGAATGCGGGCGAGCCAGCGGCTTGCTCTACCGTGAGGAGGGCGTCGAAGTGGGTGAGGATGCTTTGCAGGCTGAAGTGGGTTTCGATGCGGTTGCGACCGCGGGTGCCGAGGGCCTGGCGTTCGGTGGCGGGGAGGGCGAGGATTTTTAGGCAGGCGGTGGCGAGGGCTTGCGGGTCTTGGGGGGGGACGAGGGTGCCGGTGTCGCCGAGGACCCAGGCGGTGTCGCCGATGTCGGTGGCGACGACGGGAACGGCGCAGGCCATGGCTTCGCCGACGACATTGGGGAAGCCTTCGCCGAAGGCGGAGGAGGAGACGGCGAGGTCGAGGGAGGCAGTGAGGGCGGGCAGGTCGTGGCGCTCGCCGAGAAGCTGGACGTGGTTTTGCAAACCGAGCTGTTCGATGAGGCGGGTGATCTCGGAGTTGTTGGTGTCCACACCAGGACCGGCAAGCAGGAACTCGGCCTGAGGCTGCTCTTTGAGGATGAGCGCGGCGGCTTGGAGGAAGGTGGGGTAGTCCTTCATGGCGGTGAAACGTCCGAAGCGACCGATGCGGATTTTTTCCTTGGGAGAGAGTGGAGCGGGCTGCCAGTGGGCGGTGTCGAAGCCGTTGGGGATGAGGCGGGTTTTGGCGGCGGGATAACCGATGGCTTCATGCTGGCGGGCGCTGAGCTGGGAGTTGTAGGTGAGGGTCTGCGCGAGCGGGGCGAGCCATTTGAGTGATTTGATGACGAGGGCGCTGCCGCGTTTTTCGAGGGCGAGGTCGTAGAGGGACTGGCGGATGTTCCAGATGACGCGGCCTTGGCCGAGGCGGAAAAGTTTGACGAGGGCGGCGGCGAGGCAGCCGTGATACATCCAGCCCATGATGACGCCGGGGCGGATTTGCCAGGCGAGCTTGATGAGTTTCAACAAGGCGCGCGGGGAGGGTTTGCCGGCGGGCATGTCGAGGGTGTGGACTTCGACGCCGAGGGCGCGCAAGGTGTCAGCGTGTTTGCCGCCGGAGGTGAGGGAGATGACGGTGTGTCGATGCTGAGGCAGGCCGGCGATGAGCTGGGTGAGCATCATCTCGGCGCCGCCGGTGCCGAGGCCGGTGGTGATCCAGAGGGTGGGGTTTGGGAGGGCTGCGCCGGAGATGGGAGATGGGAGATGGGGAATGGGGTGGGGAGAGTGCAAGCAGGATGCTTGCACCACCTTGGCGGTGCGGTTGATCATCTGCGGGATGGTGAAGTTTTGCTCGATGCGTTGGCGGGCTTTGCGGCTGAGCGCGGCGCGTTCGCCGGCGGAGAGGGCGAGAAAGCGCTTCATGGCGCTGGCGAGCGCGGCGGCGTCGCGGGGCGGGCAGAGAAAACCGGTGTCGCCAAGGACCACGTTGGCGTCGCCGACGTCGGTGGCGATGCAGGGCACGCCGCAGGCCATGGCCTCGCCGAGCACGTTGGAGAAGCCCTCGCCGTAAGCGGAGGAGGAGACGAGGGCGCTGAGGCGGGGATAGACGTTTTCGAGATCGCTTTGCGCGGAGTGGAACGTGACGGGCAGGTTGTGCGCGCGGATTTGCAAATCGGCGAGGTAGGAGGGCGGGCCGTCGCCGATGATTTCAAAGCGGGCTTCGGGATGCTCCTGCGTGACCAGCGCCACCGCGCGCAGGAAGGTGGGGTGGTCCTTCATCGGGTTGAGCCGGCCAATGATGCCGAGGACTGGATCGGAGGGAGCAAGTTCGGGCCGGGGTTGGAAGCGCCCGATGTCGATGCCGTTCGGGACCACGACAAAACGGTCGTCCTCCAGCGGGAACCCGCGTTCGCGATACCAGCGGCGGCCGGCTGCGGAGTTGGCGATGATGCGGTCGGCGAAGCGGCTGAGCAGGCAGTTCAATTTGAAACTAGCCTTGCCGAGCACCCCCCACTGATGCGCGTCGCTTTCCGAATCGCGCACACCCCAGATCACGCGCGGCCAGCCGCAGAAGGGTTTCAGCAGCAGTGCCATCAAGTTCGACTCGGCCAGGTAACCATGCACGAAGCCGGGGCGCAGACGGCGCAGCAAACGCGCGAGCCGCCAGAAGAATCCGAACAAATCCCAGCGCTGGCGTTTGCCGACGCTGTGATGCGGCACGCCTGCCGCCTCCAAATCCGCCGCCAGGGGACCGCCGTAAAACGTCACCACGGTGACATCGAATTGCGATCCGTGCAGGCCGCGCGCGAGGGTGACGAGCTGCCGCTGCGCGCCGCCGAACCCGAGGTCGCGGATAAGGAGAACGAGCTTGGGCGGCGGCGCATTCATGGGCGGGCGGAGGCTTGGGTAGTGACAGGCCGTGCCAATAGTTCGCGCAGACTGCCGATGCGCAGACGGAAGCGGCCAGGCAGCAGCACGCCAGCGGCGACGGCGAAACAGAACCAGTATTGCTGCGCATCCATGAGGATTTGGCTGCACGGAATGTAGAGCCAGACCGGGATCAGGCAGAAGATGCCTTGCAGGCGATTGAACAAGCACAGAGCGGTGCAAGTCAGCAAGGCCCCAGCATAGAGGAGCACGCCGAAAAGGCCGATGTCGAGCCAGACGGCGACGAACTGATTGTGCGGTTGCCACCAAGCGGTGCCCGAACCGGTGCCATGGCCGAACAAGGGCTTTTGGCCGACCGCCTCCCAGCCGTCCGCCAGGTCCTTCGCACGCTCGGGCGATTTGAGTTTTTCAAAGTCGAGCTCGTAAATCGCCTGCATCCGGCCTTGCGTGTTCTCGTCCTTCATGGGGCCGGAACCGGGACGTTGCGCCAGCCAAGCCACGCCGCCAACCACCAGCGGCACGCACAGGATGCTGATGACGACAAGACCCGTGAAGTGACGGCGCGCATTCAGCAGCACGTATAGCGCGACCATGAAGGCGTAGATGGCCATGCCGCTGCGGCTCATGGTGAGCGCGATGGCGGGCGTGGCGAAAGCGGCCAGGGCCATGTTTTTCCAAAATGAGGGCTGCACGGTGAAAAGAATGCCGAGCATGAGGCAGGTGGTGATGGGACCGTCGTTCGGGTCCACCGGAAAGCCCGCCAAACGTCCCGGAATGCGCGTGAAGGCGGCCATGCCCGCCGCCTCCCAGTAGATCGAGGCATTGACAAAAATAATCTCCGCCGCCGCCACCCAAATCGCCAGCCGCCGCCAGTGCGGCGTGGCCAGCACCGCGACGGCGGTGAAGGATATCAGCCAGGAAGAAAGCAGGTTCATCACGAACACGCTGTGATCGCCCAGCAGGCTGACATCAAACCGGCGCAGGAACGCCGCGTCCATCACGCGCAGCAACGGCGGCAGCAGCAGCGCGAAAGCGGGCAGGCAAAAACGCGGCCGGCTGAGCGCCAGCAGGAAAAAAATCGCGCCCATCAGCAGCAGCGAATAGTCGCGCGGTTTGACCGGCATTTTCCCCTGCTCGTAAAGCCAGGGCAGCGCGCGCGCCATCACCGGCACCAGCAGGGCGATGCTGGCCAGCACCAGCAGCTTGCCCACCCGGTCGAGCTTTGCCTCCGGCAGCGGTTGCGCTTGCGCCAGTCCCCTCATGCCGCCGCCTCCTTCCCGCGAATCTGCCGCAGCACATAAACTGTCACCAGCGCCGAGCTGAGCATCGCCACCAGCACCGTCGAGAGCGCGATGCCGGGGGCGCCGAAGGGCCGCATGAGCAGCCAGTTCAAGCCCGCATTGAGCAGCATGGAAAACACGCTCATCACCAGGATGAACCGCGTCGCCTGCAGCGACACCACCACGCGCGAGCACAACGTGCCGAGAATGTAGAACGGCACCTGAAACACCGCGATGCGCAGCACCGCCGCCACCCGCGCCGTGTCCTCGGCCGTGAACGCCCCGCGCTCAAACAGCAGGCCGACGACCAGCGGTGCCAGCAGGCACAAACACAACGTCGCCGGCACCGAAAACCCGCCCACCATCAGCACCGCGCGTTTGAGCTGCGCTTTCAAACCGGCCCAATCGCGCCGCGCCACCGTGTCGGCGAAATAAGGAAACAACACCTCGCCCGCCGGCATCGCGGTCAACGCCAGCAGAATGCCAACCAGTTTGTCCGAGTAACTCAGCACCGACACCGCGCCCGCCGGCAGGAACGCCGCCGCCATCGCCTGATCCACCACCGCCGCGCTGCTATAGACCACCCCGGCCAGCAGGTAAGGCAGCGCGTCGCGCCCGGACTTGCGCAGGGACGGCTCCCACAAACGCAGCGTGTCGCGCCGCCAGCGCGCCTGCTTCGGCAGCGTGCGCGTCACCATCCACGCCAGGACCAGCAGTTGCAGCGCCGAACCCCACACCGTTCCGGTCACCAGGTGGTCAATGCTGGCGCCGCTGAAAAGCGCGGCCAAAATCACCACCGGAACGATCATCGGCGCCGCCGCTGACAGGGCAAAATTTTTGTCGGCACGCAGCCAGATCGCCAGTTGGAAGCTCAGCCCGTAGCAAAGTAAAAACGGCAGCAGCCTGCGCATCAGGTCGGCCGCCAGCGCCTTCTTTTCGGGAGCGAACCCGCGTGCCGTCAGTTCAATGACCGCCGGGGCCGCCAGCCAGAGCAGCGCCGCCACCGCCGCCAGACTGGCGAGCTGACCGAGCACGCCCTGCACCGCCAGTCGCTGCGCCCGGCGCAGGCCGCGCCGGTGCTTCAACTCCGCGTAGTGCGGCAAAAAAGCCTCTGGCAACCCGCCACCCAGCACCGAGGCCGCGAACCCGAGAAAACCGAACGCCAGCACGAAGGCGTCCATGGCGTCGCTGGTGCCAAAAGTGCGGGCCACCACCGCGTCCTTCACAAAGGACACCCCTTTCCCGGCCACGGTCAGGAAGGCGACCAGAAAAAAACCGGACACGAGCCTGGATGCGAGCCCGCGGGCCATCCAGGCGCGCAGATGAGTTTTAAGAGGAAACGAGGCCGCACGCATCAAGCTCGGAATATAATATCCATAATTTCAATTCTCAATAGATGAAATTCGCCAAACCTCAACTTTTCCGCTCGGTTCAACGTTTGACGCCTTCGCGGACTTTACGACCAGCTGCATGCCCTGCGCCAGCGAACTCAAGTTGGGGATCCGCCTCTTGCCCTGCGCACGAAAGAGCGCATGTTCCCCGGTGCCTGTGGTTGTACGTGTTATTGTTGGCGCGCTCTTCGCCTTGTGCGTGGGTCTGACAGGCTGGCTGCTGTTAGCGGATGACCCGCCGCCGGATGAGTTGAATTTGAGGGTGACACCGAGTAAGCGCGCCAGCGGTGAAAATCCGCTGATGGAGTATCAGCGCTCGCTAAGGAAGTTCGATGCGAACGAGCTACAGATGGTCCATGAAGCAGGATGGGAACTTGGCCAAGCCGAGCCGGATGCTGAAAACACTGAGCGACTTGTCGGGAAGTTTGACGGTTTGATGGAAGCATTTTGGAAGCTGGAAGCCACGGACCCGGCAACTTGGAAATGGGAGAGCGCGCCCACTGAACCCATCGCATGGTGGATTGATGACGGTTTCGTGATTACCGGCCAGCTGACGTTTCCATTGAGGATGGCGCTCTTGCAGGCGCGCGCTGTGGGGGAGGCAGGTTCGTTCTGGCTAAAGTGGGCAAGGGTTCAGCGGGTGAGTTGGGAGATGGCCGAGGCTGATCCCAATCTTTGGGAATTTATCGATGTGGCGGATCAAGCTGCCTTGATGCTGGCGTCCTTGCCGGTCTGGCTGACTGCGCATCCGGCGGGACCCTCGGAACTGCCGCTGATCCAAGAAACGCTGGAAGACACTCTGCCCGAGTCGCACCGCGCGGCACTCTTCTTCCGGCAGGCTTTGCCGGGGTCGGCGAATGCCTGGAGAAAGACCGAAAGTCTCGGCGCGGTGCGGGAGAGAATTCGCTGCTGACCGCCTGGTCGCTGAAACCCAACCGCACGCTGCGGGCGTTGCGAATGGACTTGGAGCCGGTGGTCCGCGCTCTAGATGAGGGTTGGCCGGCTGCCGCTGCCGTGATGGACGACCTCAATGACGGAACGTCCCCTGAGCTGCCGCTCGCGGACCGTCCGGGATGGCGTGGAAACGCGCACGGCGAAAGGATGCGCGCCTCCGCATTACACCAAACCATGCCCCTTGTTCCAGTGATGCTCGAACAGTGGCACGAGCATCGCCTCGCCATTGTCCAGGTGGCGATCCGCCGTTTTGAGCTGGACACCGGACGGCTGCCGACTGCGCTGGATGAGTTGGTCCCGCGTTACTTGAAGGAGGTCCCACGGATTCCATGCACGGGGCACTTGTTGCAATGGGATGCCGAGCTAAGGAAACTCCACGACACACCCGCTAACCGAGCCTCATCAGGAGAGAACCCGGCGCGAGCCAGGATGGCTACTGCCCGGTATTGGTGGTGAGTTGCCACAACGCAGCGAAGCCAATGCGGCAAAGTGAGGGACGCTCATTTAGCTTCGTTTTCGGCTTTCGCGAATCCCGGGACGCGGGCAAACCAGACCCGCTGGCGCTCGCGTTCAAGCGCAATCCAGAATCCCGTTCCCGCGCGAGTGACCGCCAGAAACCAGTCGAGTTGGTCCACCGATGGATGAGGGCCGTGAAAGGCCTGGAAATGGACGCCAAACCAAAAGTCCTGCTCCTCTCGCTCGATCTCAGCGGGCACGGCACCGAGTGCTGTGATCAGTGTTTGCGCGTCCTCATCGGAGCAGGTGAACCGGAAGCGATGCATCCCAGGATCGGCGGGTGGTGCCATGCGCCACTCCACCTCCGTCGCTGACACAGGCAAGCCCACCGGGCAAACCCGCGAAAACGCCCAGGAAGCCACTCCTGGTCAAAACCACTGCCACCCGATCATGCCCATCGCCACAGTCAGAATGATAGTCGCGATCAGGCGTGGCCCCATCGGCGAAAGCGGTTTGGGCATTCCGCAATAAGGATCATGTAAACTCTTCATTAAAGTCAAATAGTGCCAAAATGGTGAGAATTGGCGCTATTTGACAGTCGCTTTCGAGTCGCGGCGGGGCCGATGTCGATGAGGTCGTCGGCATCGGCGAAGACGTCGGGGTGGTGCTCGATGACGACGATTGATCGATCTCCGCAGTGCGCAAAAATGCCATTGACTCGTAGTTTAACTCCGTGTAAAGGGCTTGTGTGAAGCTTCAGGACGGGCAAACATTCCTTTCTCTCTACCTGGACCCAGGCGTTGTCGATTTCGCCGATGGGTCCGATGATGGCGGGGCTGAAAATGCCCGGTGGCAAGACAGTTCGAGGGAACTCGGCCAAGTGCCAACCCCGACGGCGGTCGCGGACTTAATGGCAAAATGGGTGATGTCGGCCCGACCAGAGGCAGTGCTCGATCCTGCGGCGGGTTTTGGGGCCTTGCTGGCAGCTTGCGCGCGCCACGACTCGAAAGCCAAACTGGTTGGCGTTGAACTCGACGAGCAAACGATGCGGGCGGCAAAAAAGACGGCGCCGCCACGCACCAAATTGGTTTTGGCGGACTACCTTTTTTCAGAGTCCGGCAGGTTTCAAGGAATCATTGCCAATCCGCCTTATGTGAAGTCGCAAAGGCTGAACTACAGCGAGGATCAATGGCGATACTTTGATGAGCGGTTTGGCTTCCGTCTCGACCGGCTGACCAACCTTTACGCGCTTTTTGTTCTGAAAATCTGGGACGATCTCGCCCCCGGTGGGCGCGCCGCCGTGCTGTTGCCGGCGGAGTTCTTGAACGCCAATTTTGGCATGGAAATCAAGGCGCGTTTTCTTGGGGACATTCGCCCCCGAGGTATTGTTGTCTTCGCGCCTGAGTTGAATCTTTTCCCGGACGCGCTGACAACGAGCGCGATTGTGTTTTTGGAGCGAGGAGCTTCCCGTGACCACCCCATTCAAGCGATCAAAGCCACCTCGGTGAACGAGGCGGTTGCTTTTGTTTTGGGACTCCTCGCCGGCAAGGCTTCGGAGGATGTTGACGGTGTGCGGGACTTGGCTGAGTTGAGCGCGGGGCAGAAATGGTTGAATGCCTTGATGGAGGAAAGACCGACGAGTCACGCTCTGCATTTGATCCGGACCATTGGCGACTTTTTCAAGTGCCGCCGGGGAATTGCAACGGGCGCCAACGACTACTTCTGTTTGAGCGCCTCTATGCTGAAGGAGAAGGGGCTGTCGCGCCATCATGTGACACCTTGCGTGACCAAGGCGACCGACGCAGGCGGGCTGGTGTTCACAAAGGATTCTTTGCAAAAGTTGGCGGCGAAGGATCGGCGTGTGTTTCTGCTCAACCCAAGAGAAGATGGTCCCGCCCTATCAGCCTACCTGCGCGAAGGTGAGCAGATGGGGATTCCAGAGCGGCACTTGCCGAGCCATCGGCCAGTTTGGTACCAACCGGAGAACCGCGATCCGGCGGATGTATGGGTGGCCGTGTTCTCCAGGGAGACGGTAAAGTTCATTCTCAACACCTCGGGTGCCAAAAATCTGACCTGTTTTCACGGTCTCTATGCGCTCAAGGGCAACGAGCATCTGACGCCGCTGCTGGTGCTTTTTCTCAACAGTTCCTGGGGGAGGATTGCTTTCTCCAAAGTGAACCGCTTTTACGGGGACGGCCTGAACAAGCTGGAACCCAAAGACGTTGAGTCCATGCCCTGTCCGGAACTGCCGAGCCAGTCGGAAATCGAGGCAAACACGCTGGTTCGCCGTTTGACCGAACTCGAAGACTTGCCAGAGCGGGAGCGTCGGGCCTGTCTTGACCAAATGGTTTCGGAGTTTTTGAGTCTGCCTCCATTTGAGGAGGTGTCCGACGGGGCTACGGCAGCAGAACCCGCTCCGCCGCTTCCGCATCCAGTGAAAAACCGCCGCCCTCAGGCACCACGAAAGCGTCGTGCCGCCCAAGTTCCGTGACGCGGTGCTCCGCCCGAAACTCCGGCAGACTCGTTGCGGTGCCGATTTGAAGACCACTGGTGATCGGAATCATGATGGTCGCTTTTTCCTGGCTCTTGGCGGGTGTCTCAATCGTGAAACCGGTGCCGCTGCCGATGATCTCGAAGATTTTGAGAAAGTTGATGGCGAAGATCGAGTCAAAGAACACTTGGCAGTAGCTCTGCGGGATGTGATGCCGCTCCAGCCAGCGATTGACGATGATCAAATCTTCCACCTTCACCGTGAAGCTTGGTGTCTCCCGCACCCCCTTCTTGCCAGCTGCCTTTTGTTGCTCGCGCACTCGCATGTAGGTGAGCGCCTCGAACTTGCTGGAGCGGACTTCGATGGAGGCGACCGCCTGCTTCACAAACGGGTCACTCTCCACCAATGGCTGCTCCGAGAGATTGTCGGGAACCAAGACCGTGTGCGGCAGGACCAAGAGGTCGGGACGCTTTCCAAACCGGCGAGTCTCCTCAACGCCACGCAGGTAGTGCTCTCGGAACTCAGGATCGCCCGCCGCAATGCGGTCGGTATCGCCGTAGTGGGCGATCCTCCAGGAGGGAAACGACGCGCGCAGTGCTGTGGACAGGCTGGCCTCGGCCCAGTCACCCATGGCCCGGTTCGCCAGAAACTCGGAGCGTGCGTCCGTCGGCACGTTGATCCTTCGAGCGGGAGGCGATCCCTCGCTGCCAAAGGCCAGGTGGCGGGCTTCGATTCCTTTTCGTTCCAGCGTCTCCACCACCGCGGGCAGACAGGCGCGCAGTCGGTCCGTGTAGCGAGTGTCGGCGCTCATCGGTCTTCCTCCTTGAAGGTGAACAAATTCCGAACTTCGACTTTCAGCACTTCAGCAAAGGTTTCCAATCCCGCCACAGTCGGCGCATTGATGCCGCGCTCAACGAGGCTGATGAATTCCACCGAGCAGCCAATCGCCTCCGCCAGACGCTCCTGGGTGAGCCCCTGCGCCCGCCGGAGTTCCGCGATCCGCCTGCCGAGTTTCTTTTGCAACACGGAGTTTAACTACCACTGCGGCATGAGAATGACCACGGAGTTAAACTCCGGGCAGTAAGGAAAGGGGGACAGAAAAATTTTTGATTTTGTGCTTGCAAAACTCTTGAACCCGGTTCAAGCTACCGATAGTAACCCATTTTTACCAGTTAAAAATACGGGTTAAACAGGAACAAATCAACACTACAACATCATGAATAATTCAAGGCAATCTGTTACACTAGTTATTGACATTGCAAACCTCGACGGCGTACTCTCCTCTATCCTCGGTCGGAAACCGGGCCGATTCGATCGGCCAGATTTTAGGTCTCTTCTGGATTGGGCTCGGCGTTCGTTTGGCGGTCCAGTCCGCGGATTTGCGGTCTTGAAAGAGCCCCAGAACCCTCGCTGCCAGCCATTTTTGGGCACATTGAGGGCGCAAGGATATTCCGTGGTACTTGCGGAACGCTTCGCAGCAGCCAATGGGGTCTGCTCACCCTCGTCCCTTGAAGTTGATGACCATGTGTGCGCTCACCTTCTTGAGTCGTCAAAGTCCGATGTAATCGCAATGGTTGGGCACGACATGTTCGCCGGCGAATCACTGTCCGAACAGGTTGCTCGTGGCGCACGTTGCCTCGCAATTGGATTTCCAGAACTCATGTCGCACACTTTTATCGAGGCCGGTGTGGAGCTCGTCGACATTGAAGATCTCGGAGTTTATGCTCGCTCCCTTCCTCGCTTCACCCTCAGCATCAATTGAACCCATGACACTGACTCTTGAACATTTCAGAAAAGCATTGACGGCAAGCCTGGATGAGATTCGGCAGAAGACAGGCCAAAACTACGTCTACGCTGCACGGTTGGCAGTCGAACTCAACCGTCAGTTGCGTGTCTTAACTGGGCGCCCCGAATTCCGGCTCGACGGGCATATATTTGGTCCTGTCCTCTACCCGGATTCAGCCGCACCTAATTGGGTCGAAATGAAGTTTCGCGACTTCCTGTATGCCTTCCCGGATATTGTTGAAGTAGAGCCAACGTCTTCTGGAGATCTCGTCCGAGTAAAGAGGGTTGAATCCGGCGAGGTGCGACACAAGCATTTTGTCGGGTTGAATGTCGAGCCGAAAACAGGAATTCCGGCAAGTCGTGACTCCGCCCAACGCGAGGCGATCCAGGAGTTGCATGAAATCGTTTCCGAAATGTGCGGTGAATCAGGTGGGCCTGTTCCTGTGATTAGTGCCTTTCTAAAGGCGAGCGAAGCTGTCCGGGCAACACTTAGGTCCGCCGTCAGCGAGACTGGGTCGTTAATTGGTGTCCTTCAAAGCTATCCCTCTAGTTTTCTTGTGTCATACCCCGAGTTTGGAGGCTTGCTACAACCAGTAGAGACGGTTCCCGAAGCTGCAAGTAAACCCGGATACCTGATCGTTGATTCAGCGTCAATTATGGGCCAGCTTGGAGATATTATTGGCGCACGCCCCACGCCCAGTCAAAGACCTAATTGGGATGTGCTGGCTGATTATATCTCATCTGGTTTTCCAGCCTCGGAGTGGAAGCTGCGTTACTTTCATGTTGTTCAGAGCGTCCAGCATGAGAGTGTGCCAATAGCCGCAGAAAAAACAGAGGCATTTACTCGCTATATCGGCTTTCTTGAGGCAACTGGATACTCGGTCATCTCGCTTGAAAACGACGATGTTGATTCAGACTACAAGCGACGCCATCAATCAAGACTTTCGACGTCACGTCAAGCCATTCAACAATTCATCGAAAAGTTGGCTGAGATTCCGTCGCACCTTGCTTTAGTTACAAATCAGCGTGAATTGCTCGAAATTGCGGCGGCAAGATCGAACGATCCGTCCGTTGGCGCTACAGTGCTGTGCGGCTTACGATCAGATTTCTTGGAGGCTCACTCTGAGGCTTGGAACACTCCTCGGCTTCGGGTCGTTGACTTGGAATCAGATGTGCGAGCATTTAATGAGCGACTGCCTCAGCGAAAATCGGTTACAGTTGAGCAATTCGATGCCGCAAGGTTTCTTTAAGGATCCAATAGTTATTTCTGAAGTTCTGAAGGGAAAGCGAGGTCGCCTCGTGCGATTAGGTTCTTTGAAATCGGGGCGGTGCGGCTGGTTTTGTAGTGGGCGATTTGTTCGGGGGTGCCTTGGGCTACGAGGCGGCCGCCTTCGGCACCAATGTCGATGAGGTAGTCGGCCTCGGCGAAGACGCCGGGGTGGTGCTTGATGACGACGACGGTGTGGCCTTCATCGACGAGGCGGTGAAGGATGCCGGTGAGGCGTTTCACGTCGGCCATGTGGAGGCCGATGGTGGGTTCCTCGATGAGGTAGAGGTTGCGTTTGGCGTTCTTGAGGCCGCGCAGTCGCTCGGTGGCGGTGCGGCCCTGGCCAGTGCTGAGTTCGGTGACTAGTTTGAGGCGTTGGGCTTCGCCGCCGCTTAGACCACCGGCGATCCGACAGAATTCACGGTACCGTCCAGGGCGGTGAAGCCCGCGCAGGAAGTGCCGAGAGCTTCCGGAATTCCTTTCATTTTCAGTTGTGGCTGTCGAAGTGATGGGTATGCAGCCGCGACTGGGAGCCTGCCGTGTATGCGAATTGGACTCGGACGCTCAACATTCATCACTCAAACGGATTCACCACAGGCACGCCACAGCGTGTGAAATCATCCACATTCCGCGTGGCTACCGTTAGTCCATGGGATTTCGCAGAGGCGGCGATCATGGTGTCCATGATTCCCACTGTGTAGCCCGCGCGTTTGACTCGGTTCACCATTTCCGCCCAGACCATGGCAGTCTCGACTGTCCAATCGAGCGACAGCATTCTGGAGCGCAAGCTGACGAACCATTCGACCAGTCCGGCCTTTTTCTTTCCATCGGGCAGAGCATCCACGCCTCGCCAGATTTCGCCCATCACGATGGGAGTTGCCACCAACTCGGCTTCATGCGCATTCAGCCAGTCCTCCACTTTATGTTCAGAAAGCGGCTTTGTCGGTTCGCAAAGCACGTTGGCGTCCACAAGAAACTTCATTCAAATACGATGGGCTGAATGTCATCCGTTGTTTCTGTGCGCTCCATTGGCACAAAGAACCCTTTCACCGGGCAGCTCCGCAGCACATCAATCAGTCGCTCCTTCGGCTGCTCATGAGCGGTCTGCACGGTGACGCGATATTCCCCATGCCCAACACGCTCGATCTCGTAGGGCTGGCCGGGCTTCAGCGCATCGGCCTTGCGGAACACCTCGGGGATTTCAATCGAACCATCGGCTGAAAGAACGGCTGTCATGCGCGGAAGTTACGACCCGCCGGGATGGCTGACAAGATGAAACTTCTTTTGCGGACGCGGTGGCTGATGCGGTCTGCCGCGTGGTGGTTGTCGCCTGGGGATGGGGAGTTTTTGAGCGAAAGGCGATTGCCCCCGGCAGCAGGCTGCCCGATGTGGAAAGCGGCAGCGGGCTTCCGCAGTCCAGGGACTTTGTCTTGAAATGCGGCAGTCGCAGACGCGCCGCTACAGGATGGCATTCTGGGACTGGGCAGTTCTGAAATCACATGCCCAACGCCTTGCGAATGGAATCGGGAGATTGGCGAAGATGCAATGCTCCGTGGACCAGGATGCGGCCGCCTTCATTTGAATAGAAGAGGCCCACCTGCCATTTCCGCAGCACGTAGCGCCGAAAGCGGCCTGCGTATCTTGGTGCGATTTCCGGATGAGCGACTAGAAGTGCAGAGGCCTCTTCGCACGCATTGTGGAAGGTCGAAACTAGGTCCGCAACCTAATCATTCAACCAAGTAAAATGGTTCAGCAGTTGGTGCTCTGCTGCCTTGAGGATGATGACCTCTGTTTTTACACGTGGGCTCGCATCTTTTGGCTGACTTCAGACCATGTGGATGCGGACTCAGGATCGTTTTGATACTCCCGATAGCGTTCTTCAAGCTTGGCTGCGATGGCGGATTTGAGCGGCTCCTGAGCGGATGGATCAGACGCCATAATCTCCTCTTCCAACTCAGCCATGAGCAACCACTTCTCTTCGAGAGATAAAGCGATAAGTTCTGGGTAACGCTCTTTAACCATGCGATTTAGTATCGCGCCGAGTGGCCCGCTTTCAAGCCTGATTTGGTGACAAAGGCAGTAGGATTTTTGAAATGCGGCGGTCACAGACGCGCCGCTACAGAATGGCTTTGAGAAACGGGGCGGTGCGGCTGGTTTTGTGGTGGGCGATTTGTTCGGGGGTGCCTTGGGCGACGAGGTGGCCGCCTTCGGCGCCGGCTTCGGGGCCGATGTCGATGAGGTAGTCGGCTTCGGCGAAGACGTCGGGGTGGTGCTCGATGACGACGACGGTGTGGCCTTCGTCCACGAGACGATGGAGGATGTCGATGAGGCATTTCACGTCGGCCATGTGCAGGCCGATGGTGGGTTCCTCGATGAGGTAGAGGTTGCGTTTGGCGTTCTTGAGGCCGCGCAGGCGTTCGGTGGCGGTGCGGCCCTGGCCGGTGGAGAGTTCGGTGACTAGTTTGAGGCGTTGGGCCTCGCCGCCGCTGAGGGTGGGGCTGGCTTGGCCGAGCTGGAGGTAGCCGACGCCGGTTTCGGCGAGGAGCTGCAACCGTTTGAGATCACTTCGAGGGCGAAAGATACGGGGCCAATATTCCGGTCCTTTAAGGGGACTCGACCGCACGCAGAAGCAGCACACCGAAGACCTCATCCTCGCCGCCGCCATCACCGTCTGCGAAGAAGCTGTGGGACATGGTGGAGCGGAATCTGGGGCGGAAGTTGAAGACGGTGCCAAGCGGGATCACCAGATAGCGGCGCTCAGTTCCTGGGCATCCGGGAACCCGCTTTGGGTGCCCCATCTGGTTCCCGATGAGTTGAAGGACGCCGACACTCGGGAGCATCTCCTTTTTCATCGCGAGGTGGAGCCGGATCGCATCTTCAAAATCACCAAGGGGCCGGGATTTGGAGTCTTCCCTGCCGGACTCAAGAATGTTTCCTGCAGGCGGCCCGTTCGTTATTGGATCGCGGACCGGGCTGCGACTCCTCTGGAATACCTGCGGCGTCTCTGGCTCTCCAATCTCAAAATGATGAGTCACTTGGATCGTGAGGCTTACCCTGTGCTGACCCGACTGGAAGGATTGGTGATGAGCCAAGACGGGTTCCGGATCGTGACTTCGCAACCCATTTTGACGGCAAAAATGCCGAAGTGAACGAGACGGCGGATTGGTTCAGAAGCCTGGGATTCGAATTCATCAAGGCTTACACTTGGTTCCGACCAGATGACGGACTCGCGGTTTTCGACATGTGGGGAGACAACGTCATGATCTGCAACGGACAAGTGGTGCCCTTTGATGTCATTTCCATTCACGCGGAAGGGCCGCTTTTGGAGGCACTGAAAGCGGCAGCGAGGAAAGTGAAAAGGCGTAGAGGTAGTTTGATGCGTCAAGGGTGGCTGGACTTGTGATATCAGCGGGGAAGTTGTCGTGCGCTTTTGAGGTGGGTGGGCTTTGAGAGCGGAAGGCGATGGCTCCCGGCAGCAGGCTGCCCGACGTGGAAAGCGGCAGCGGGCTGCGCGCAGTCCAAGGTCGCTGTCTTGAAATGCGGCAGCCGGAGCGAAGCGGAACCGAGCGCCGCGAGATAGCCTGCCGCAGGCGGCCCGAAGGGCAGCACTGGACAGTGCTGGCAAACAGACGAAGTCAATTACAGACGCGCCGCTAAAGATTAAAGACCTAGAGCTTTGCGAATGGAGTCGGGGGATTGGCGGAGATGCAATGCTCCGTGCACTAGGATGCGGTCGCCTTCATTTGAGTAGAACAGGCCCACCTGCCATTTGCGCAGCACATAGCGCCGAAAGCGGCCTGCGTATCTTGGCGCGATTTCAGGATGAGCGACTAGAAGGGCAAATGCTTCTTCGCAGGCATCGTGGAAGGCCAGACCCATATCCAAGCCCTGATTTTCCAACCAAGTAAAATGGTCCAGCAGTTGGAGCTCTGCTGCCTTGAGGATGATGACCTCTGTTTTCACACGTGGGCTCGCATCTTTTGGCTGACTTCAGACCATGTGGATGCGGACTCAGGATCGTTTTGATACTCCCGATAGCGTTCTTCAAGCTTGGCTGCGATGGCGGATTTGAGCGGCTCCTGAGCGGATGGATCAGACGCCATAATCTCCTCTTCCAACTCAGCCATGAGCAACCACTTCTCTTCGAGAGATAAAGCGATAAGTTCTGGGTAACGCTCTTTAACCATGCGATTTAGTATCGCGCCGAGTGGCCCGCTTTCAAGCCTGATTTGGTGACAAAGGCAGTAGGATTTTTGAAATGCGGCGGTCACAGACGCGCCGCTACAGAATGGCTTTGAGAAACGGGGCGGTGCGGCTGGTTTTGTGGTGGGCGATTTGTTCGGGGGTGCCTTGGGCGACGAGGTGGCCGCCTTCGGCGCCGGCTTCGGGGCCGATGTCGATGAGGTAGTCGGCTTCGGCGAAGACGTCGGGGTGGTGCTCGATGACGACGACGGTGTGGCCTTCGTCCACGAGACGATGGAGGATGTCGATGAGGCATTTCACGTCGGCCATGTGCAGGCCGATGGTGGGTTCCTCGATGAGGTAGAGGTTGCGTTTGGCGTTCTTGAGGCCGCGCAGGCGCTCGGTGGCGGTGCGGCCCTGGCCGGTGGAGAGTTCGGTGACGAGTTTGAGGCGTTGGGCCTCGCCGCCGCTGAGGGTGGGGCTGGGCTGGCCGAGCTGGAGGTAGCCGACGCCGGTGTCGGCGAGCAGTTGCAGGGGGCGGGCGATGCGGGGTTGGGCGGCGAAGAAGTCGGCGGCTTCGCTGATGCTCATTTGCAGGATTTGGCCGATGTTTTTGCCGTTGTATTCGACTTCCATGGTGGCGCTGTTGAAGCGGAGGCCGTTGCAGATTTCGCAGTGGGTGCGGGTGGTGGGGAGGAAGGCCATCTCGACTTTGATCTCGCCGTTGCCCTGGCAGGTGGCGCATCGGCCTTCGTCGTTGTTGAAGGAGAAGCGGCCGGGGCCGTAGCCGCGCGCGCGGGCGAGCGGGATCTGGGCGAAGAGTTTGCGGATGTCGTCGAGCACGCCGACGTAGGTGGCGGGGCAGGAGCGGGAGGTTTTGCCGATGGGGCTTTGATCGACCTCATAGACGGCGTTGAGATGCTCGGCGCCGCTGAGGCTGTCCCAGGGTTGGTCGGCGGGTTTTTTCTTTTTGCCTTTGGACGCGGCGGGTTTGGCGAGGGCGTCTTTGACAGCGGGGAGCAGGACGCTGTGCATGAGGGTGCTCTTGCCGCTGCCGCTGACGCCGGTGATGACGGTGAGGCGCGCGAGGGGGATGGCGACGGTGAGGTTTTTGAGGTTGTTGGCGCGGGCGTTGGCGAGGGTGAGCCAGCCGGGGGAGGGGAGGGCCGGATTGGATTCCGGCCCTGGCTTTTGGCTTTTCGCTCGCGGTGCTGGCTTCGATTTAGAAGTGGGCGGGAATGAAATCCCGCCCTCCGGCAAGGGCCGCCTTGCGCCGCGCAGGGGGTGGGGCATGGTGTGGCGAAGGGATTGGCCGGTGACGCTTTGTTTGTCTTTGAGGATGTGTTTGAGGGGGCCTTGGGAGATGACCTCGCCGCCGAAGCGGCCGGCGCCGGGGCCGAGGTCGATGATGGTGTCGGCGCGGCGCATGGTGTCGTCGTCGTGCTCGACGACGAGCAGGGAGTTGCCCTTGTCGCGCAGGGCGGTGAGGGTGTCGAGCAGGCGGACGTTGTCGCGCGGGTGGAGGCCGATGGTGGGCTCGTCGAGCACGTAGAGGACGCCGCGCAGGTTGGAGCCGAGCTGGGCGGCGAGGCGGATGCGCTGGGCTTCGCCGCCGGAGAGGGTGTCGGCGCTGCGGTTCAGTTGTAGGTAGCCGAGGCCGACTTCCTGCATGAATTTGAGGCGCTGTTTGATCTCGGTGAGGATGTCGCGGGCGATGACGGCTTGGGTGCCGGTGAATTTGAGGCGGGCCACCACCTGCTCGGCGTCGATGGCGGCGAGGGCGTTGATCTCCTGGATGCGCTGGTTTTGCAGGCGAACGGCGCGGGCGATTGCGTTGAGGCGGGAGCCTTGGCAGGTAGGGCAGGTGACGCGTTCCTTTTCGCCGTCTTCGTCGTCGGAGTCGCTGTTGCGGCTGGCGCGGGTGAGGCGGCGCTCTTCCTCGAGTTCGGCTTCGAGTTGGGAGATGTCGTCGCGGCGGGGGAAGGCGCCGTGGCTGTGGACTTGGAAGCCGAAGCCGCGGCAGTCGGGGCACCAGCCGTGGGGGCTGTTGAAGGAGAACAGGCGGGGGTCGAGTTCCTCAAAGGAGAGGCCGCAACCGGGGCAGCTCATCTCGGTGTTGAGAGGGAGCAGGGTGCCGTCGGGCAGGAGCAGGCGGAGGGTGCCTTTGCCGAGTTTGAGGGCCTGCTCGACGAGGGGGCGCAGCTCGAGTTCCTTGGCGCCTTTGCGGAGCGGGGCGATGACGGCGTCGATGGTGTGTTCTTTGAAGCGCTCAAGTTTTTTGAAGCCGTCGGTGCTTTTGATCTGGCCGTCCACGAGCAGGGTTTCGATGCCGTGTTTGCGGGCGTGCTCGGCGACCTCGGTGTGGAAGCCTTTGCGGGCTTTGATGAGGGGGGCAAGCAGGTGGAGCGGGCCGGCTTTGGCGAGGCTGGCGATGGTTTGGACGATGGCGCCGACGGTTTGTTTTTCGACGGGCACGTCGCACTTGGGGCAGTATTGGGTGCCGAGCTTGGCGAAGAGCAGGCGGAGGAAGTGCCAGACTTCGGTGACGGTGGCCACGGTGGATTTGCCGCCGCCGCGCGAGATGCGCTGCTCGATGGCGACGGTGGGCGGGACGCCGGAGATGAGATCGACCTCAGGTTTTTCCATCTGCTCGACAAAGGTGCGGGCATAGACGGACATGGAGTCGAGGAAGCGGCGCTGGCCCTCGGCGAAGACGAGGTCGAAGGCGAGCGAGGATTTGCCGGAGCCGCTGAGGCCGGAGACGACGACGAATTCGTCGCGCGGGATTTCGACGGTGATGTTCTTGAGGTTGTGCTCGCGGGCGCCTTGAATCAGGATCGAGTTTGAAGTTTGAAGTTTCAAGTTTTCAGCGGCTCGCGAAGACGTCTTGTAGGTGGCGGCGGCTTCCTTGACACTTGAATCTTGACCCTTGAAACGTTCGGCGAGGTAGCGGCCAGTCCAGGAGCGTTCGCAGTCCGCGATGACTTCGGGCGGGCCTTGCGCGACCAGTTGTCCTCCCGCCGAACCTGCTTCGGGGCCGAGGTCGATGACCCAGTCGGCGCATTGGATGACGTCGAGGTTGTGCTCGATGACGATGAGGGAGTTGCCCTGGTCGATGAGGCGCTGGAGAAGCTTTAATAAGAGGGCGATGTCGTCAAAGTGGAGGCCGGTGGTGGGTTCGTCGAGGAGGAGGAGAGGAGTCGATTTCGGATTTCGGATTTCGGATTTCGGATTTGAGTTGAGGAGGTGGCCGACGAGTTTGAGGCGCTGGGCTTCGCCGCCGGAGAGGGTGTTGAGGGGTTGGCCGAGTTTGAGGTAGCCGAGGCCGGCTTCGGAGAGGATGGAGAGTTGCTGGGTGAGGTGGTTGAGGCGTTTTTGTTGGGGGGCGGGCAGGATGCCCGCGGGCCGTTCACGGGCTGGCAGCCCGCGCTCCATGCCCGAGGGCCGTTCACGGGCTGAAAGCCCGCGCTCCATGGGCGACAGGATGTCGCCACTCCAAGTTAGGGCTTGGTCGATGGTGAGTTCGAGAATGTCGTGGATGGAATGGCCTTGGAATTTGATTTGGAGGGCGTGGGGTTGGTAGCGTTTGCCTTCGCACTCGGGGCAGGTGACGAAGAGGTCGCTGAGGAATTGCATCTCGACTTTTTCATAACCGAGGCCGGAGCAACGCTCGCAGCGGCCCTGGCCGGAGTTGAAGGAGAAGAAGCCGGGTTTGATGCCGAGGGCCTGGGCGTCGTCGGTGGCGGCGAAGAGTTCGCGGATGGTGTCGAAGGCGCCGACATAAACGGCGGGGGTGGAGCGCGGGGTGCGGGCGAGCGGGCTCTGATCGACCATGACGACCTCGCTGATTTTTTCGTGGCCGGTGATGGCGCGGACGAGGCCGGGCTCGTCCTCGGTGACCTCGCCGCGGAGGCGCTGCAAATTGCGGTAGAGGACTTCGTGGAGGAGGGTGCTTTTGCCGGAGCCGGAGACGCCGGTGAGGCAGCAGAAGACGCCGAGGGGCAGCTCAACGTCGATCCTTTTGAGGTTGTTCTGGCGGGCTCCGGTGATTTTGAGGTGCTGCGCGGCTTTGCGACGGGTGGCGGGAACGGGGATGGTTTTGCGTCCGGTGAGGTAGTCGGCGGTCAGGGAGCCTTTTTGTTTTTGCAGGCCGTTGAGGGGGCCGGAATAGACGAGGCGGCCGCCGTCGCTGCCGCGGCCGGGGCCGATCTCGATGAGGTGGTCGGCGGCGCGCATGACGGCCTCCTCGTGCTCGACGACGAGGAGGGTGTTGCCTTTGTCGCGCAGGCCTTCCATGACGCCGATGAGGCGGCCGATGTCGCGGGGATGGAGGCCGATGGAGGGTTCGTCGAGAACGAAGAGGGTGTTGACCAGGGAGGCGCCGAGGCAGGTGGTGAGGTTGACGCGCTGCAGCTCGCCGCCGGAGAGGGTGCGGGTGAGGCGGTCGAGGTGCAGATAGCCGAGTCCGGCGCGGTCGAGGTAGCTGAGGCGGGAGGCGATCTCGTCGCGCAACATGGCGGTGGCGTGATCGCCGGCGGGGACGGCGAGGGTTTGTACAAAGGGCAGCAGTCCAGTGACGGGGAGCTGCCAGAGGTCGGCGATGGTGTTGCCATGCAGGCGGAAGTGGTAGGCGTCTTTTTTCAGGCGACCGCCTTCGCAATCGGGACAGGTGGTGTAGGCGCGGAAGCGGCTGAGGAAGATGCGGACGTGCATCTTGTAGGCGCGGGCTTCGAGCCACTTGAAGAAGCCGCGCACGCCATACCACTGGCCGTGCTGCCAGGCTTCCTCGGGGTCGTCGCTCTCGCCTTCGATGACCCAGCGGCGTTGGGTTTCGGTAAGGTCCTCGAAGGGTTTGTTGAGGGGGACGCGGTGGCGGCGGGCGGCGCGCTCGAGGTCGGTTTGGCACTCGGAGTAGGTGCTGCCTTGGAAGGCGCGGACGAGGCCCTGCTCGATGGAGAGGGATTCGTCAGGGATGGCTTTGCGGAGGTCGAGGCCGAGGGTGCGGCCAAAGCCGCGGCAGGTGGGGCAGGCGCCGAGGGGGTTGTTGAAGGAGAGGAGGCCGGGGGGGGGGGCGGGCAGGGTGAGGTCGCAGTCGGCGCAGCGCCAGTCGGTGCTGAAAGACCGAGTTTCAAGGTTCAAGTTTGAAGTGTCAAGAGCGCGCGCCTTCGGCACTTGGCTTGAAACTGAATCCTTGAAACTTGAAACTTGTACCGTGACCGTGCCTTTGCCGAGGCGGAGGGCGGCTTCGAGGGCTTCGGAGAGGCGGGCTTTGTTTGCGGGGGTGAGGGTGAGGCGGTCCTGGATGACGAGGATTTGGGCGGGGAGTTTTTTGCCGCCGAGGGCGGCGGGTTCGTCGGTGCGGAGGGTCTCGCCGTAGAGCCAGACGCGGAGGTAGCCCTGGGATTGGAGGAAGGGAAAGAAGTCGGCGGGGGTGGTGCCGGGAGGTACGGGGACGGGAAAGGCGATGAGGGCGGTGGCGCCGGGGTGATCGGCGAGCAGGGTGCGCTGGATGCTCTCGGGGGTCTCGGGGCGGACGGGGCGCTGGCAGCCGGGGCAGGTGGCCTCGGCGAGCCGTGGGAAGAGCATTTTCAGGTAGTCATTGATTTCGGTGATGCTGCCAACGGTGGAGCGGGTGGAGCGGATGTTGTTGACCTGCTCGATGGCGATGGCGGGGGGGATGCCGTGAATGGCGTCCACCTTGGGTTTGTCCATGCGCTCGAAGAACTGGCGGGTGTAGGGGGAAAAGGTCTCGACGTAGCGGCGCTGGCCCTCGGCGTAGATGGTATCGAAGGCGAGCGAGGATTTGCCGGAGCCGCTGGGGCCGGTGACGACGCAAAACTGGCCGAGGGGGAGGTCGAGGTCGATGCCCTGGAGGTTGTTCTGGCGGGCACCGCGGATCTCGATCACGTTTTTTCGTGTGCTGTGTGCCGTTTTCCTTTTGTAGGCGGAGCGCTTGGCGGGAGAGGCGGTCTTTTTGCGAGAGGGCATTGTGGGGCGAATGGATACGCTGCTCGTTGGATCACAGCAAATTTTGGTTTCGTTTGCGCAGGGGAGCAGGTAAGAATCCGGCGAGCCAAAATCATGAAACCGATTGCGACAGAGTGGCGCGAGTTGTGGCGGAGGCTGGAGACGTTTGAAATCGGCGGAGACGAGGCGACGCTGGACTTTGCCGGGCGCTTGATGAGGGAGAATGACTGGCCGGCGGATTTTGCGGCGCGGGCTATTTTGGAGTACAAGCGCTTTCTGTTGTTGGCAGTGGCGTCTGGGCGCCCGGTGACGCCGTCGCCGGTGGTGGATCAGGTTTGGCATTTGCATTTGGTCTTCACCAAGTCGTATTGGCGGGAACTTTGCGGCGGTGTGCTGGGGCGGGAATTGCATCACGAACCGACACAAGGCGGGTTGCGGGAGGCGGCGCGATTTCGGGCGCAGTATGCGGGCACTCTGGAAGCTTACCGGGAAGTGTTCGGGATCGAGCCGCCCGCGGACATCTGGCCGTCAGTGGAGTTGCGGTTCATACCGGAAGCGATGCGGTGGGTGGATGCGAACAGGGCGTGGATTATTCCGATTCCCACATGGCTGGCACGGATTTCTCAAAGCCGTGGCAAGCAAAGGCTGGCGGTCATCGGACTATCGGTGATTCTGATGCCGCTGGCGCTGGCGGGCTGCTGGCTGGGCGCGGATAACGTGCTCAACTGGCCGGGCGACGCGTTTTTGCAGTTGTATCTGGTTTTGCTTGCGGCGGCGGTGATCGCTTCCTTCGTTTTTGGCAGGCGACCGGAGGGTGGGCACGGCGTTCAGGATCTGGAGGATGTCTATGAGGCGGCTTATCTGGGCGGGGGGCCTGGCCGGGTGCTGGACGCGGCGCTGGCGATGCTGGTGGGGGAAAAACGGCTCGGACTCCAGGGCGGCGGCAAAAGAGAGGTGCGGGTCCATGCAGTCGCCGAAGCCAGCGAATCTGTGGAACATCCGGTAGAACGCCGGGTGCTGGCGGCAGCACCGACTGAGCCGCCGGTGCTGCTTTCCACTTTGCGGACCGTGGCGGCTTCCGCCACGAATGGCATTCAGGCGCGGCTTACCGAAGCGGGTTTGTTGATGACAAGTCAGGAGCGACGGCTGGCCATGCGGCAAGCGGCGCTCCCATTTAAGCTGCTCCTGCTGATCGGCTTTGGAAAGGTCGTGGTGGGTTTCGCGCGGGACAAACCTGTAGGCTGGCTGCTGGTCTTGCTGGTGGTGACGGCGGTGGTTGGGTGGCTGCGATCAAGAGCATTCGGACATCGCACCCGCGCGGGTGAGCAAATTTGGAGCCGGATTCAGGCGCGGCGGTGGCGCCCTTTGAAAATCCGCAACGGGCATCCCGATTATGGCCCGCGGGAAGTGGCATGGGCGGTAGCGTTGAAAGGAGCGGACGCGTTGACTCTGCCGGAATACTGGCTGCTGCACCATGGCTTGAAGCGCCAGAGCCAGACGGCTTCCACTACAGGATGCGGGGGAGGATGCGGTATGCTCATCGGCACGGGTTGTGGAGCGGGTGGCGCAAGTTCGGGCTGCGGAGGGGGTGGCGGTGGTTGTGGGGGGTGCGGTGGCGGCGGGGGAGATTGAGGAGGGCGGTGTGATGCCGTCAGGGAAATGAGTTTCTTGTGCGCAAGAGGTGGGTTTGAAGCCCGTAATTCGACTGGCATACCAGTTTCATCCCAGTTCGTCATCCCCGCTTTTTCACCATGACTTCCTCGCCCGTCCCACGTCTGCAATCCCGCGCCTATGCCGAGCTGCGCCGTCTCATCGTTTCCGGCGAGTTCCCGCCCGGCAGTTTCCTTTCCGAGCGACAGCTCGCCGTGCAGCTTGGCATGTCGAAGACGCCCGTGCATGTGGCGCTCGAAAGGCTGGAGGCGGAAGGCTTTGTCGCCATCTCCGCGCAGCAAGGTGTCGTCGTGCGCGGGCTGAGCGTGGAGGACATCGTGGACCATTATGAGCTGCGGGAGGCCGTCGAGTCCTGGGTGGCGCGGCGGCTGGCGGGCCGCCTCAAACCGGCGCAAGTGGAGGAATTGGAAAGCAACCTCGCCCGGCAGCGCCAAGCCCTCGCGGAGAACGATTTGCGCGAGCTGATGCGGCTTGATGAGCAGATGCATTACCTGCTCGCCACTTACCTCGGCAATCGCGAAATCCTCTCCACCATGGAGCGTTTGCGCGACAAGATCCATCAAGTCATCCTGCGCGTCACCGACACGGACCGTGCCCGCCCTGTCGAATCCACCGCCGAGCATGAGGCCATCATCGCCGCCATCATCGCGGGTCATGCGGATGAGGCCGCAGGTCTCATGATCGCGCACCTGGAAGCCGGCAAACGCCGCATCCTTAACCCCGAACGCTTTGCCTGAGATGTTCGCGCGCTTCATAGGTTGGTGTCCAGGCTTTAGCCGGTCATTGTATTGGCGGCTTCGCCGCGATGGCTTTCATGATCGCCTAAAGGCCAGACACCAACTGCTGCTGTTCCTCGTCGCCACCCCGCTCACTGCCGCCCCCGACTTCGCCCGTGACATCCAGCCCCTCTTTGAGGCGCACTGCTTGAAATGCCACGGTCCCGACGAGCAAAACGGCGGCCTGCGCTACGATCAAAAAGCGCGCGCCTACGCCCAGGCCGACTCCGGCCACCACGCCATTGTCCCCGGCAAACCGGATCAAAGCGAGCTGCTCAAGCGCGTCGCCTCCACCCACAAAAGCGACCAGATGCCGCCCAATGGCGCGCGCCTTTCCCCGCATCAAATCGAAACCCTTACCGCCTGGATCGCCGCTGGCGCCGAGTGGCCTGAGACCGCGCAGCCCATCGCTGAAAGCAAACCCGCCTCCACCCATTGGGCCTTCCAACCCCTCACCCAGCCCACCATCCCCGAGGTCAAAGACAAAACTTGGCCGCTCAACCCCATCGACCACTTCATCCAGGCCAAACGCGAAGCTGCCGGTCTCACGTCCGCCCCCGATGCTGAGCCGCACGTCCTTGCGCGACGCCTAAGCTACGCTCTCACAGGCCTGCCGCCGGAAAAATTCGAACTTCGAACTTCGAACTTCGAGCTTTCCACCGCCCTCGAATCCCTCCTCTCCTCCCCCCACTACGGCGAGCGCTGGGCGCGCCATTGGCTCGACTGGGCACGCTACGCCGACACCGCCGGCGACAACTCCGATTACCCCATCCCCCAGGCGCGCCTCTACCGCGACTACGTCATCCAGTCGCTGAACGCCGACCTGCCCTACGACCGCTTCCTCACCGAGCAGCTCGCCGGCGACCTCCTGCCCGCCGCCAACCAGGAGCAAAAGAACCGCCAGACCATCGCCACCGGTTACATCGCCCTCTCGCGCCGCTTCGGCTCCCTCATTGAGCGCTACCCCTGGCATGTCACCATCGAGGACACGCTCGACAACCTCGGCCGCACCGTCATGGGTCTCACCCTCAGTTGCGCCCGCTGTCACGACCACAAATTCGATCCGGTGACCATGCGCGACTACTACGGGCTCTACGGCGTCTTTGCCAGCACCCGCTATCCGCAACCAGGCCTGGAGCTCTTCAAAGCCCAGCACCATTTCCCCCTGCTCATCCCGAAAAAAGAAGCCGCCGCCAAACTCGCCCCCTTTGAAAAGGAAACCCGCCGCCTGGAAGCCGAACTCAACAAACGCCTCGCTGCCGACGAAGCCAAGGCCATCGAATTCGCCCGCCTCGAAAAAACCGCCAGCCTCGGCGAGCAGCGCCGCTTGAAGGAGGAGCTCGACCGCCAACTCCGCCGCACTCGTGATGTCGGCGAGGACCTCGCCAAGCACCTCAAAAAACAACCCGTCATCCCCACTGCCTACGCCGTCAGCGACTCACGCCCTGCCAACGCCCGCCTGCAAATGCGCGGCGAGCCCGAGCGCCCCGGCGCCGAGGTGCCGCGCAAATTCCCCGACATCCTCGGCGGCCACACTTTGCCCGAAGACATTGCCGCCAAAACCAGTGGTCGCCTCCAGCTCGCGCAGTGGATCACCGACCCAAAAAATCCGCTCACCGCCCGCGTCATCGTCAACCGCGTCTGGCAGCGCCACTTCGGCAAAGGCCTCGTCCCCAGCACCAGCGACTTCGGCCTGCGCGGCGAGCCGCCCACGCATCCCGAGCTGCTCGACTGGCTCGCCACCGACTTCATCCGCCACGGCTGGTCGCTCAAGCACCTGCACCGCCGCATCCTTGGCTCCCGCACCTGGCGCATGGCCTCCACGGACAGTGAGGACAATCTTGCCTCCGACCCCGGCAACACCCACTACTGGAAATTCAACCGCCAGCGCCTCGACGCCGAATCCCTGCGCGACACCCTGCTTCTGCTCAGCGGCCAGCTCGACTCCACGCCACAGGACCAACCCTTTCCCTTTCCGCCCATGAGCGAGTGGCAATACACGCAGCACCACCCATTCAAAGACGACTATCCTAATCACAAACGCAGCATCTATCAGATGACCAAGCGTCTCACCGCCGCGCCCTACATGCAGACCTTCGACGGCCCCGACCCCAACGCCTGCACCGCCGCCCGCGACAGCTCCGTCACCGCCCTGCAAGCCCTCCACTTCCTCAACGACGAAACCGTCCACACCACCGCCGCAGGCATCGTCAAAGCCCTTCTCAAAACGGCGCGCCCAAACGAGAAACACCTCGCCCATCTCCACCGCCTACTCTTCTCTCGCGATCCCAGCGCCGAAGAACAATCGCTGCTCTTAGCCCATTTACGCACCCTGGAAAAACGAACCCCCGATCCTACCAAAGCCTGGACCTCCCTCACGCGTTCCTTGTTGCGTGCGAATGAGTTTCTCTATCTGGACTGACCTCTCCTCACTTCAAATGCTGATGAAGATCGCGCGAACCATGCAGCACACGCCAAATCTGAACGCAGTCCGTCATGGGACGGTAAAAGATCAGGTGATTGCGAAAACCTTTCACCCGCCAGGATCTCAGGCCGTCGTGGCCGAATTCCGGTCGTGCCCGACCAGCATTTGGATTCTCGGAAAGAAACTCGAAGCTGTCATAAGCGCACTCCAAAAAGCGCCTCGCCAAGGTCTCATCGTCTGCTCGAAGCCAGCGGTAGATGGCCTGCAAATCGCAGAACACATACTCGCTTTCTTGAAAGCGAGCTGCCATTACTCAGCAGCAATGATGCGTTCGATGTTGCTCCGGTCACCCGCTTTGAAGCGACCACGCGCCGCCTCGTCCAGCCGTTCCTGGATGCGAGGCGGCGTATCCGCTTCCTCCGCCATCCACCTTAGCAAAGCTTGCCGGGTCACCTCCTCCGCGTCGCGATACCCTTCAGTGATCTGGCGCTGGATAAAGGCTTCCATGGGGCCTGTGATTGTGATCTCCATGGCTGCAATTTTGCGATCCACAACACTCCGTGTCAAGCAGTCCGCAAAATCCCGTTCATCCTGAGCCGAGCAAAGCGAGACCGTCAGCCGTAAGGCTGGCCGTAGGCTGAGCGAAGCGAAACAAATCCTGTCAATCCTGTCCAAAAAAACCGCCGCCATGTCCCTCACCCGCCGCTCCCTCCTCGCCCGCAGTCCGCTGCTGTTTCCCGGCGTGCTCTCCGAGCTGCTCGCCGCGGACGATCCGCTGGCGCCACGCCGCTCGCACACGCCCGCCAAAGCCAAGCGCCTCATCATGATCTACGCCACTGGCGGCGTCTCGCACATTGACACCTTCGATCCCAAGCCGCTCGCCAAGGGCCGCGACGGCCAGGGGCCCGACAAACTCATGGGCAACGTCTTCGGCGCCGCCCGCAACCAAAACTGCGGCACCGAGGTCAGCGACATCTTCCCGCACCTGCGCGGCGTCATGGACGAGGTCTGCCTCATCCGCGGCATGAAGGCCTCCCATTTCGATCACAGCGAGGCCACGCTCGGCATGCACACCGGCTCCCCCACCTTCGCGCGGCCCAGCTTTGGCTCCTGGGTCAGCTACGGACTCGGCACCCTGAACCAAAACCTGCCCGGCTTCATCGTCATCTGCCCGCACCTGCCCTATGGCGGCACCCAGGTTTATGCCTCCGACTTCCTGCCCGCCGCGCACCAGGGCACCCGCGTCATTCCCGGCGACCACCCCATCGCCAACCTGCAAACGCCGCAGTCCGCCAAAGACCTGCAAAACATCGAGCTCGACCTCACCCGCGCCCTCAACCAGCGCCACCTTGCCGCCCGCCCGTACGACTCCGCCCTGGCCGCGCGCATCAAGTCTTTCGAGACCGCCTTCCAGATGCAAACCGCCGCGCCCGAGGCTTTCGATCTCGCCCAGGAACCCGCCCACATCCGCCGCCTCTATGGGATCGACCGCAAAACGCACGGCCCCGGCGCCGACTTCGCCTGGCAATGCCTCGTCGCCCGCCGTCTCGCCGAGCGCGGCGTCCGCTTCATCGAACTCATCGACACCGGCTCCCGCCCGAACTGGGACTCCCACGGCGAGATGAAAGAGCACGCCGACCTCGCCTACAACGTGGACCAGCCCACCGCCGCCCTCATCACCGACCTCAAACAGCGCGGCATGCTGGACGAGACGATCATCCTCTGGGCCACCGAGTTTGGCCGCACCCCCACCCGCGAAGGCAAAAACGGCCGCGGCCATCATCGTGACTGCTTCAGCGTCTGGGTCGCCGGCGGCGGCTTCAAGCCCGGGCATGTGCATGGCCGCACCGACGACATCGGCAAATACACCGAGGAAAACCCGGTCGAAGTCCACGACCTGCACGCCACGCTTCTACACCAGCTCGGCATGGACCACGAGCGCCTCACCCACCGCCACGCCGGCCGCGACTTCCGCCTCACCGACGTGCATGGGCATGTGCTCAAGGAACTGCTTGTCTAAGGCAAGCACGCAGCCCTGTCCCCGTCAGGACTATGGATTGGATTCTATTGGCTTTTTAGTGCTTTCAAGCCGACCCGTAGCGACAACTTCTCCACATATTTTGTCCATCAGGGCCGCGAAAGCCCTGGTTTGACGCTCCGCTCCACGGCGAGTCAGCTCATCTTGATCAGCTTCTTCCAACTCTTCATTTATATCCGCGTACTGGTATTGCCAGGACCAATCGATCAGGTTCTTTCCCTTTTCCCGCAACGATATCCAGTAGGAATCGGGACCATCGGCAAAACCGCCAACCAAGGCTCTAAGGCGGTCGTCGGGCATTTTTTCCAACAGTCGCTTCTTGTAAGCTTGATAGGACGCAGGTGTTCCTGGTTTAGTATACCGGTTTATCAGCCTCACTCCTGATTCGAAGACCTCAATTTCCAAGACGCTTTCCGTGGGCGTGATGGTGAGATGCTTCCGCAAGGTCGCTGAAAAACAGCCTGGAGATTGTGTCCAATAAATCCGATCAGGAGGCAGTTTTTCCTCCTGAGCAAACGCAACGACACAGCAAGCCAGGACCATGGTAGCACAGACAGCGGCTTTCATGGGCAGAGTTTAACCTCCAATAGAGGCGCTGAACAAGCCTAAACCGCAGCAGAGCCGGACTTCAGGAAAAAGCATTTCCTGACAAATCGCCTCCCCGCCCGCGTTGCCGCACTCCCTGGCGCGAAGGCAAAAACGGCCGCGGCCACCATCGTGACTGCTTCAGCGTCTGGGTCGCCGGCGGCGGCTTCAAGCCCGGGCATGTGCATGGCCGCACCGACGACATCGGCAAATACACCGAGGAAAACCCGGTCGAAGTCCACGACCTGCACGCCACGCTTCTACACCAGCTCGGCATGGACCACGAGCGCCTCACCCACCGCCACGCCGGCCGCGACTTCCGCCTCACCGACGTGCATGGGCATGTGCTCAAGGATCTGCTGGCCTAAGGGTACCCAATCGGCTAGTCTCGGCTGCGTTTGGGCAGGAACCCGGGACAAAGCGTTGCACCGTTGAGTCCAACGGCTCCAGCCTTTGCGCAGAAAGTAGCACCGATGCCTCATGGTCCCCGAATCCAAAACCGATGCCTATGATAACGAGGCGCCAAAAGGGCTCGGGTCGCGCACACTCGTCGTGGCCCTCTACCGCCCCTTGTTTGTGCTTGGACTGGTCTTTTGGTGGACGTTGTTGCTCTACGAAGTGGAAGTGCAGTCGCACTCAGACATCCTCTCGCTGGAAACACCCTTTAAATCGCTGTCGGTGCATTTTTCGAGTTACTCGTTAAATGATCACGTCCCCCGAGTCGTGCGTCAATTTATTCCGAATAGGCTATCCATCCAGTTTCCCAGGCACAATATCAGAGGTCTGTTCTGCGGCTTGGTGGCGCTGCCCTTTCTGCTGGCCTGGGGCTGGGGCAAAGCTGGAAACATCCGCCGCTGGCGCGTGCTCCTTGGGATTGCTGTCGCGAGCCTGGTTTTGCCATTGATGGGGGCCTTGGTCTTTGTCGCCAGCAAACTGGAGTGGCCGCCCGCCACACCTCTTTACTTTTTTCGCGGCTTGGCCTTCTCCACGCTGATCTTGGCGATTCCTTTTCTGCCCGCCTTGCGCGACCGACTCCCCCAGAAGCAACTGCTGTTGCTGGCGCTGATCCTCCTGTCCACTGCATTGCTTTACAATGCCTTCACTGCCGCAACCAGCCTTGATAGGGGCTTTAAACACTGGCGGTATCACCTCCTCGAAATACCGAGATGGAGAATCGGCGGGCAGAGCGGGTGGTACTGGGTGCCGACTTGGGTGATCGCGGTCTTCGCTTATGCCGCCGCTCATGCCGCTCTCAGCCGGCACCGGGTTTCGCCGCCCCGCCGCCTGCTGCGACCGGTTCTGGTCGGCGTGCTTGCGCTTGGTTTGACTTTTTTTCTGGCCCATCTGCATGAGCCCAAAGTTACTTTTGAGCCATTGGTTCCAAAGTTTTATTCGCCTCAGGATAGCTCTACTCTTTACAGCCAGCCAAAGGCAGTTCAGTGGCAGAAGGAGCGCTACAGCGGCATCTTGAAGATACCCGTGGCGCGGTATGAGGTCACTTTGCCAGTTGGTCCGGCAGGAGCCCGGAGAGGGTTCGAATACATTGAATCCGCTTTTGTCTTGGGACCATCATCCGCCGGAGAGCGCTGGGATCTTGAGGCCTTTCCTTTCATCACCATGCAGAACGGAGAGCCGGAATCCCGCCTCAGTCTGCTCCTGCGCAATTGGAAAAATCCTGAGCTGCTGGCTGCAAAGGAGACATCGCTAACCGTGAGGGTGAGCCTGCAACTGACCCGCTGGCAACAAGTGATGGACTTCGGTAGCGCCAAAACAGGAATGCGCTTCACACAGGACGGAGTGGTAATCACTTTGAACCGTTCTCCACGTATCACAACTTTCGACGAGGAGCTTCGGTATGCGGCGGTTATTCATTCCCGATTGTGGGCACCATGTCCCCTATGGGCAGGTCATGAAAGCCGGATCTGGATGGTGTCGCAAAGCAAAATGTATCTCGTGGGTGATTTCCATTCAGCATCAGGCGTGATTTTTCGGCTTTATGATCGGGGCAGACGAATCCAGCGCGGCACCTCTCTGGAACGCCGGATCCTGAAGCCGGGCGAATTCGTCTATCCAGGCGATCTCATTGAGGACCCGGTGAAATGGTGGAACGACGCCGAAGTGCGGGGCTATGAGCAAATCGGCAGCCGGACGCTCGACCTGGAACTTCATTTGAAACTGCCCTCGACGCTGGGCAGGCCGTGACCCCGGCGAGGCGTTCCGCGCCCGCTGATAGACCCGGCCGGGCTTTTCATGACAAATCGCCTCCCCGCCCGCGTTGCCTCACCCCGCACCATGAAGACGCTGCTCTCCTGCCTCACCTTGCTCACCCTCGCCCTCACCGCGCGCGCCGCGGACCGCCCGAATTTCCTCTTCATCATCTTTGATGACATGAGCTGGAACACCGCCGGCGCATACGGTTGCGAGTGGGTCAAGACCCCGAACATCGACCGCGTCGCCCGCGAAGGCATCCGTTTCCAGCACGCCTTCACCTCGAACCCGAAGTGCAGCCCCTGCCGCGCCAGCATTCTCACCGGGCGGAACTCCTGGCAGCTCGAAGAGCTCTCCGTGCACAACTCCATCTTCCCGAAAAAATGGGCCGTCTTCCCCGACCTGCTTGAAGCCTCCGGCTACAGCGTCGGTCTCACCGGCAAAGGCTGGGGCCCCGGCGACCACGAAGGCCAGGGCTGGACCCGCAACCCCGCCGGCCCCAGCTTTGACAAGCACAATGCCAAACCCCGCGCCAGCGGCATCGCCACCACCGACTACGCCCGCAACTTCCAGGACTTCCTCGAACAGCGCCCGGACAAAAGCACCCCCTTCTCTTTCTGGATGGGCTTCAAAGAACCCCACCGCGCTTACGAACTGCACTCCGGCGTCCGCCTCGGCAAAGACCTCGCCACCATCACCGTGCCGCCCTACTTCCCCGACATCCGCGCCGTGCGCAGCGACCTCGCCGACTACGCCATCGAGGTCGAGCACGCCGACGAGCACATCGGCCGCGCCCTCGATCTGCTGGAAAAAAGCGGCGAGCTGGAGAACACCCTCATCATCATCACCTCCGACCACGGCATGCCCTTCCCCTTCGTCAAAGGCCAGATCAAAGAGGACGGCTTCCGCCTGCCCTTCGTCGCCCGCTGGGGCAAAGGCATCGCCAACCCCGGCCGCGTCGTCGAGGACTTTGTCAACGTGCGCGACGTCGCCCCCACCTTCCTCGAGCTCGCCGGCGTGGAGAAGCACCCGCAGATCACCGGTCGCAGTCTCGTGCCGCTTTTGAAATCGGAGAAAGCCGGTTACATCGAGGACCGCAAAGTCATGCTCGCCGGCAAGGAGCGCCATGACATGGGCCGCCCGCACGCCTGGGGCTACCCCGTGCGCGCCATCCGCACGCCTGAGTTCCTTTACGTCCACAACTACCACCCCGAACGCTGGCCCGCCTGCAACCCGGAGACGAACTTCGGCAACTGCGACGACAGCCCCACCAAGGAAGTCATCAAGCTCATGGGCGGCCACTACTTCGACCTCAGCTTCAACTTCCGCCCCGCCGACGAGCTTTACCGCCTCACCGACGACCCCACCGGCGTGCGCAACCTCGCCAACGACCCCGCCTTCGCCGACATCATGGCGGATCTCAAAGAGCGCATGCTCACGATGCTCAAAGAGGAGGGCGACCCGCGCGCCCTCGGCAACGGCGCCATCTTTGACACCTACGACTACACCAAGTCCTCCGCCAAAGACTACCACGCCTGGCTCGCCACCCAGGACGAGATCATCAGCGCCGAAGCCGAGCGCCGCAGCCAGGAGAAAAAAACCAACCCCAAGCGCCCCCAACGCAACCCCGCGCCTTGAGACGCCCTCCACTCACGACGCAGAGACCGCCTCAATCTGACGGCATGGTGAAAGCGGCTGTTTCATGCGGAGGCGAGTGGATTCCAAACTCGCTCAAAGCCGAAGCCCTCGAAGTCCTTCACATTCACGGTGGCGAACTCGGTCACGCCTTGTTCAAGCAGGCTGAGAGCGAGACGCCAGTCAAAGGCGCGGCGGCGGGCGAAGCCTTGGGTTCGTAGCCGGGGCCAGAAGGCATCGTGAAAAGCGCGGCTTACTGGTGGGAAGCCGAGAATTTGCCAGTTCGGATGCTGGCGGAAGGCTTCGCAAACGTCCACTGCGGCGGACGCGCTCAGCGGCTTGGTCATGACCGCCACATTCCGAAGCAGATTGTAAAGCTCCAGCAGGACAAACTCGCTGACGGCGACATCGTTGCGGTCCTGAAGCGATTCCCCAAATGCCACAGATCTGTCGTGTTGAGGCTGGTCTAGATCCACCAGCGGAAAAAGAATGTTCGTGTCAATCGCGATCATGCCTTGCCCTGATGCCGGGATTCCTCGTCATCGCGTGTGATGTCCTTCAGCTTCTCCAAGGGCACTTTGATGCCACCGCTTCGGATCACGGGCGGTCTCCAGTCTTTCGTTGCCCTGCCCGCCTCTGGAAATCGGTCCAGGAACAGCACGAGTCCGCGCCGTGTGATCTCAGCCAGGGACAGCTCACGCTCAGCAGCAAAAGCTTTGGCGCGCTGGTAGAGATCGTCAGGGAGTTGAATCTGGGTTCGAGTCACGATGTAAAAATTACATTACTCATGCGGAAGGCACAAGTCTGGCCTCAGACCGCAGTCATGCATGGGACATGAAGGTCTCTGCGGCAAAGTCTTCTGGCAAACCTCACCCCTCACCCTTCACCACTCCCTGAAAGTCCCGCCCCCTTTCCCCCTTATCTCCCTCCCGCCATGAAGCCCGCCCTGCGTCTCCTCGCCCTCCTCACCCTCACCGCCGCCAGCGTCCCTGCCGAGACCGTCCAGCTCGCCCGCGACCCCGCCCTCTCCCCGGACGGCGCCACCCTCGCCTTCGCCTGGCGGGGCGACATCTGGAGTGTCGCCATCGAAGGTGGCCGCGCCCGCCGTCTCACCCAGCACAGCGCCGACGAATCCCAGCCCGCCTACTCCCCGGACGGCAGGCAGCTCGCCTTCATCAGCACCCGCGAGACCGGCACCCGCCAAGTCTTCGTCATGCCCGCGCGCGGCGGCGACGCCCGCCAGCTCACCCGCCACAGCGAGGGCCACCACCTCCACCACTGGATGCCCGACGGCCAAAACCTCCTCGTCTCCATCACCCGCGACCACTCCTGGATGCGCGACCCGCGCTCCTCCCGCCTCGCCCTGCTCGACCTCGCCGGCGACCGCGCCCCCGCCGTGCTCTTCGACGACTACGGTTACGAACCCAGCCTCTCCGCCGACGGCCAGCGCCTGCTCTTCACCCGCGAGGGCGAGCTCTGGTGGCGCCAGGGTTATCAAGGCAGCCGCGCCGGCCAGACCTGGCTCTTCGACCGCGCCAAAGCCACCTTCACACAGCTCAAAGCCGAAGCCACCGAGACCCGCTGGCCGCTCTGGCTGCCCGACGACTCCGGCTTCTACCACGTCAGCAACCGCGACGGCACCTACAACCTCTGGCATCACCACCTCCCCACCGGCAAGGACCGCCAGATCACCCGCTTCCAGGGCGACTCCGTCGTCTTCCCCACCCTCTCCCGCGACGGCCGCACCCTCGTCTTCCGTCATCGCTTCGACTTCTACCGCTGGCAGCCCGGAGAAAAAGCCGCGCCCGAGAAAATCACCATCCGCGCCTTCCCCGAGGACGCCCCGCCCGCCATCGAGCGCCCCCTGCTCAGCACCGCCACCGAAGTCGCCCACACCCGCGACGGCTTGCAGATCGCCTTCATCGCCGGCGGCGACGTCTGGGTCATGGACACCGAGCTGCGCGAGCCGCGCCGCGTCACCACCACCGCCGAGGAAGAGCGCAGCCTCACCTTCGCCCCGGACGGCAAAAGCCTCTGGTTCATCAGCGACACCGGCGGCCAGACCGACCTCTGGAAAGCCACCCCCAAGACCGCCGCCAAACCCTGGTGGCAAAACACCGAATTCACTCTGACCCGCATCACCGACGACCCCGCCGCCGAGTCCCGCCTCCGCTTCACCCCCGACGGCAAAAAGCTCGCCTACGTCAAGGAGCGCGGCGACCTCTGGCTCGCCGACGCCGACGGCAAAAACCCCCGCCGCCTCTTCTCCCATTGGGACGCCCCCAGCTACGACTTCTCCCCCGACAGCCGCTGGCTCGTCTATGCCCAGAACGACGAATGGTTCAACAGCGACATCTGGCTCCTCCCCCTCGACGGCACCCGCCCCGCCTTCAACCTCTCCCGTCATCCCGACAACGACTACTCCCCCGTCTGGTCCCCCGACGGCAAAAAAATCGCCTGGACCGGCCGCCGCGACAACGGCGAGATCGACATCCACTACGTCTGGCTCCGCGCCGAGGACGGCGAGCAGAGCAAGCGCGAGCGCACCTTATTGAAAGCCCTCGAAAAATTCAAAAAACCCGCCAGCACCAGCAGCAGCACCCCCACCCCCAAACCCGCCTCACCACCTCCCACCCCCACTCAGCCCGCCCCCAAACCCGCCTCACCACCTCCTACTCCCCCTCAGCCCGACCCCAAACTCCCCCCCTCTCCCCCTCCCTCCGTCACACCTTCCCCCGCCCCCGACCCCAAACTCCCCCCCTCTCCCCCTCCCTCCGTCGCACCTTCCCCCGCGCCCGACCCCAAACGCCCCCCCTCTCCCCCTCCCTCCGTCGCACCTTCCCCCCAAACCACCATCGACTTCGACGCCATCCACGAGCGCATCCACCGCGTCACCATCCCCAACACCAGCGAGACCGCCCTCGTCTGGTCCCCCGACTCCAAAAAGCTCGCCTTCAGCGCCACCGTGGACGGCAAGCGCGGCACCCACACCATCGAGCCGCCGGATGACACCAAGCCCAAGCTCCTCCACAGCACCACCCTCAGCGCCCCCGTCTGGCTCAAAGAAGGCGATCAAATCACCGGCCTCGCCGACGGCAAACCCGCCTCCCTCAGCGCCAAAGGCACCCTCTCCACCCGCAGCTTCACCGCCCGTCACACCGTCGATCTGCCCGCCAAACAGCGCGCCGTCTTCGACCAATGCTGGCAGGTCATGCGCGACCGCTATTACGACGAGCGCCTCGGCAACCGCGACTGGGACAGCGTCCGCGCCAAATACGCCCCCGCCGCCGCCACCGCCCCCGACTGGCGCACCGTCCAGGACCTCGTCCACCTCATGCTTGGCGAATTGAACGGCTCCCACCTCGGCTTCACCCTCAGCAGCAGCAGCGGCAGCGCCAGCGGCAGCACCCCCACCGCCCGCGGCTGGCGGGAAGAGACCGCCCACCTCGGCCTCCGCTTTGACCCCGCCTTCGCCGGCCCCGGCTGGAAAGTGCGGGACGTCGTCTTCAAAGGCCCCGCCAGTCAGAAGCTCAGCCGCATCCAGCCCGGCGAGATCGTCCTCCGCATCGACGGCCTCGACCTCCACCCCCACACCGACCCCGCCCGCGTCCTCAACGGCCCCCTCGAGCGCGACATCACCCTCCGCGTCAAAGCCCCCGGCCCCGAAGGCAAAGAGCGCACCGTCACCCTCCGCCCCATCAGCTTCAGCACCGCCCGCAGCCTGCTTTACCGCCAATGGATCGAGGACAACCGCGCCCGCGTGGACCAGCTCTCCCACGGCAAGCTCGGCTACCTCCACATCAGCGCCATGGACACCGCCAGCTTCCACCAGTTCCAGGCCGACCTCTACGCCGCCGGCGCCGGTCGTGACGGCCTCGTCATCGACGTCCGCGAGAACGGCGGCGGCTCCACCACCGACCACCTCCTCACCGCCCTCACCCAGCCCCGCCACGCCATCGCCATCCCCCGCGGCGGCAGCGCCCGCGGTTATCCGCAGGACCGCTCCGTCTATGCCACCTGGGACAAACCCATCGTCGTCCTCTGCAATCAGAACAGCTACAGCAACGCCGAGATCTTCAGTCACGCCGTCAAGCTCCTCCAGCGCGGCCAGCTCATCGGCGTCCCCACCGCCGGCGGCGTCATCAGCACCGGCAGCGCCGGCATCATGGACATCGGCACCCTCCGCCTGCCCACCCGCGGCTGGTATGGCCTCGAAAGCGGCCTCGACATGGAGCTCAACGGCGCCGTGCCCGATCACCTCCTCTGGCCCCAGCCCGGCGAGCTCCCCGCCGGCATCGACCGCCAGCTCGAGAAAGCCATCGACGTCCTCAAACAAGACGTCGCCACCTGGCAGGCCCGCCCCCAGCCCAAGCTCCAAAAAGCCACCGAACGCTTCGCCCCCAAGCCCGCCCGGTAAGGCCGCACCGCGCACCGCGAGCGCAGAGAGTGGTGCAAGCATCCTGCTTGCACGCATTCAACCCCGGGTAAGCACGAAAACATGCCATCTGAGGCATCTAGCGTGGAAGCCAGCTTCCAATTTTGGGTACGACCTTCCACGAGCGTGGAAACCAACTCCAATCCTGTTAACGACCTTCCAAAGATTTGGAAACCAACGAAAAAGATGCCAAAAAGATGCTAGGCATCCGCCCACGGAGGGAAGCCAGCGGCGGGAAAGTCAGCCGCACCCGAACCGTGGTCCGCCAGACTTGATTTTGTTTCAGCCTTTCTGGCGCATAATGTCACTCATAGTCCGTAGCAATATAGACGGAATATCGGCATCATCGCTAGATGCCGCAACGAGACCCTCTCCTCGTCAAATTTGGTCTGAGCCTCAAACGACACCGTGACTCAGCCGGCTATTCGCAAGAAAAACTTGCCGAACTTGCTGAAATTGACCGCACTTACGTCAGCGACATTGAGCGAGGGAACCGCAACCCAGGGATCAAAAACATCGCGAGGCTGGCGAAAGCGCTCGGGGTCACCACTTCCGAACTCTGCAAGGGGGTGGACCTGTGAAGGCAAAGACCACCAAAACCATCCGTGCCATCGATCTTTTCTGCGGCGCCGGCGGCAGCAGTTGGGGTGCGAAACAAGCAGGCGTTGAGATTGTGGCCGCGTTTGACCGGTGGGATTTGGCGGGGAAGAACCACCACGAGAATTTTCCAACAACACGGTTCATTGAAGGGCGTCTTGAGGACTCAGACCCTGATGCCTTGGCGGCAGAACTCGGGCCAATTGACCTCATCATGGCTTCCCCGGAATGCACGAATCACAGCCCGGCCAAGGGAAATGCACCGCGGTGTGAACTGAGCAAGGACACCGCCTTTGAGGTCATTCGTTACGCTAAAGCTTTCAAGCCACGCTGGATTGTCGTCGAGAACGTCATCAACATGATGAAATGGACCCGCTACAAGGAGTTCTACCAGGCGCTCATTGATGAGGGATACAAGATCACCGAACAACGACTGAATTCAGCCGATTTTGGAGTCCCGCAATCGCGACGTCGTCTTTTTCTCCTCTGTGACCGGGTAAAGAAGCCATCCGCTGTTGTTAAGCCGGATATGGAAAAGGTCCCAGCCAGCAAGTTCATCGATCTCAATGGGAAGTACAAGTGGTCGCCAGTTGATAAGCCAAACCGGGCCAAAGCAACACTCGCCCGGGCGAAGCGTGCCAGAGCGCAAGTGAAGCGAAACGCCTTCCTCATGGTCTATTACGGCAGTGATGGTGCCGGCGGCTGGCAGAAGATGTCCCGCCCCTTGCGAACCGTCACGACAGTGGACCGCTTTGCCGTGGTGAAGCAGGAGCATGGCACCGATGTGATGCGAATGCTTCAGCCTGATGAATTGGCTATTGCCATGGGAATGGAGGGCATGGTTTTCAAGCACGGCTCACGCCGGGAAAAGATTCACATGCTGGGCAATGCGGTTTGTCCACCTGTGATGAAATCGGTCATCAACCATCTCACAACGGAAGCAAATAGATAACTGCCGCGAAACTCAGATTGCCCACCTATGCCGGTCAGCTACCAGCCCATTGTTGAACATCTCAAGATGCGCTGGCCTTTGTGGCAGCGACTACGGTTGCTATTGGAAGGCAGCCTCTACGATTTTCCGCCAATCATGGCACTTTGCTTATCTGCCGCTAGCGAGAATGATCGCGATTCGATCTGTTTTGTACTTCCTCGGAAAGGTGATGCGGCCCGTTGGGCAACTGTTATCACCGGGCTATCACAAGCTGAACAGACATTTTCTGCCTGCAATGCTGAGCGCGTTCGACACAGCTATGAAGAGGGCGAACTAGTTCAACTTTTCCCATCTGGTCATGTTTTCGAGTTTAAAGGCATACGCGATGAGTCAAGTGGACAGTTCTTCCATCTTTGTTCGATGCGTGGCAACATTACAGCGAAGTTTCCAAGATCAGAGTTGGCTCGAATTCATCCACTATCTTCGGCAGATACCCCAGAGAGTAACAGCAACACCCCGCGTTATGGACCTCCTTGTAATTTGGAGCGCCTCCTTGGCATTCGCACATTCGGAAATCATCTAATGTTTCACAACCGAGTCCTGCTAATTGATAGCCGAAAAGGTTTTGATGTGTTCGCAAGAGACTACGATCTCGCCATCGCAAACAAGCCGGGAGAGACATTCAATGTCAGCAGAACATTGCCCTATGGGCCTTTTGGTTCAAAATGGACGAAGGAAACACCACTGCCACTTGTTGCAATCACGTCATCCGATGAAATCGCGTCTAAGGCCGCAAGAAATGCCCAGAGCAGCTCACTGACAATCATTGCCAACGGGCTTACATACTTTCGCAATCTTCAATCACTCGAAGAACTGGCACATGGTCATAAGTTAATCGTTTTTGCCGAGGAAAGTGAAATGCAGGGGGAGCGTGCCAGGGTGCTTGCGGATCACGGATGCCGTTTTTGGTGGCTGCGTGATGATCTCCCCCTGCTTGAGACGGAATCGGACGACGCCCTCTGGCTGCATCAATGGGCATCGTTGCGACAAGAACTGAGAATTGAAGCAGTTGGGTGCAAGGCTCCCGGTATTTCTGAGGCGGCTGTCGGATTACGATCATTGTTCTCCCATCTGGGGCCTGATGCCTCAATGGAGATGCGCAAGATCAATGGCAGAATTTGGCAATTGCTCCTTGAGTCCAGCCTTTGGACGAGGCAGCCAAAGGCAAACAAGTTGAAGCACTTCCACGAGCGTTTGGACAAACGGAAGTGCGAAATCGATGAGGCCAAGCAATGGATTCCTCTGGCTGCGATTGAAGTCTTCTACAAGACGCTGGAACACCTCCGGTCGTATTCAATGGTAGGTTTTGCTCCAGGCACTAGTAAGGCCAGCGGACTTCTAACTACGGCTCAGCACGCAACAGCCGAAAGACAAAGCGTGGCAGTCCTGGTCGGCGATGATGCGCAAGCCGAGTCTGTCCAGGCGGTTCTCGGTCAGCGCAACATCCACGTGGATACTTTCCCCAAAAGTGTTCCAGACGGATGTCAGTATGACCATGTGATTTGTGTGGGCTGGACAAACCGTTTCACGATGCGCGAACTGGTCGATGGATGTGCGGCGCCAAGAATGAGCGTTCTGGCTTTTGATTTTGAGAAATCATGGATTGATGGTTTCGCGAAGCAATTGGAATGGCGCCCCAAATCTTTGGAGCAACTCCCCGATGAAGCAAAAGCCCAGATGGTTGCCGATAATAACCCAGTTGAATGGCGCTGGCCAATACGAGCTATCAAGCCATCTGTTCCTGAGCCGGAGTTCAAAACGGATGCTTTCGAGAGCTGGTTCTCCGAGCTGGAAATGATCCAGCTGCGGAAGGGTGGTAAGGCGGGTGTGTCAAAGGTTTCGGGCGAGAATGAAATTCACGCGCTGTTCGTCAACTTCGCTGGAGATGGGTATGCTTACTTCACCTCATCCCACAGGGTTTCTTGTTTTGTCCCGTCGGAAAATGACGAACCGAACAAGATCACGGAGAAAAAGGCTGGTGAGATTCAACTCGGAGATTGGGTCGTTTTTCCGCACGCAGTTGCAGGAGGAATGATTGCTCAAGTGGCGGATGCCATCGCCGGTGATCCGGCCGCTGTTCATCGTAACCGCGCACGGCAGTGGAGGCTGGCCCTGGAAGAAATCACCAGGAAGGGATTGCCAGTCACCGATATTTGCAAGCGTGCGTCTGGTCATGGCCATCCGTTGAATCCAGGCACGGTTAGGATTTGGATCCGTGAAGTTAGCGACCAAATCGGGCCTGCGACAAAATCGGACTTGGAGGTCATTGGCAAAATCGCCCGCGATGTTGGCGTGACCATTCCCAACATTCTTGGCAGCCTGGATGTGATCTGGTCAGCCATCCAGGCACTACGAGGTGCCCACATCTCAGCAGGTTCCCAGATGAACGACGTTCTGCTGAGAAAGTTGCCTGCCGCTGTGAATGATCTGGATGACACTGGCACGAGAATTTATCTGGGTGAGCTTGGCACTGCTCTTTTGGTGCGAGTCGAGAGTGTTGGAGAGCTGTCGGAACCGCGCGCCCGGAATTTGGTGAACCGCTATTTGGAGGACTGACACATGGCACGAATGATTCCCGCATTCTTTGATGAGTCAGGCCCAAATCCCAGCGCGGCTGAACGAAAGCTATTTCAGAGATTTCTGACGGAGCCAGGAACCGAGGGCTGGACGGTTTTGCATTCTCTCGGCCTCTCGCGGCGTGACAAGAAGCCCTATGGTGAGATCGATTTTGTGGTTCTGATTCCGGGACGAGGCATCATTTGCCTTGAGGTAAAAGGCGGACGGGTTGCGTGCAAAGATGGCGTTTGGGAGACGACGGATCGAAACGGTAAAACTTCGCTCCTGGGCAAAAGCCCCTTCATTCAGGCTCGTGAAGGTATGTTTGCGCTCAGGAAAGCCGTCCTCGACAAAGCCCCTCCGGGATTTCCTTCTGATGCGGTCTTTGGCTATGCGGCGATGTTTCCCGATGTGCCATTTAATGCCACTGCACCAGAATGGGAACACTGGCAGGTTCTGGACCGCGATGCGGTCCAACAGCCTTTATCGAAGCTGCTGGAGAAAGTGGCTCATGAAACGCGCGCCCTGCTGAATATCCGCACCACGCCGGCGGAGCCAAGTGCAGCTACTTTGGAAAAGGTGAGGCTCATTCTGCGGCCAGACTTCGAGCAGATCATTACCAAGGCCGCAAGGATTGAGGAAACAGACGCCCAACTGATTCGCCTAACCGAGGAGCAATATGCCGGGCTGGATTTGTTTGAAGATCACGAGCGCTGTCTCTTTGATGGCGCCGCAGGAACGGGGAAGACAATGCTGGCTCTTGAGTATGCCCGCCGGTATGCGCTGGCCGGTAGAAAAACTCTCTTTGTCTGCTTCAACAAGCTTCTCGGGCAGTGGTTGAAGCATCGCGTTGATGAAATGGGGCTTGGATTGCAGATCGTTGTTGGTTCATATCATGCGCTGCTTCGCGAGAGAATCACCCGCACAAGTTCAGCGACAGATTTTGCGAAAAGTGAGCGTGAAGCATCCACACCCCATCAGCGCCGTGAGTTTTTCTGGGATCTGCATGGCTACTATGGCCGCTTGGCCTTGGAGGAACTTGGTGAGCAGTTTGAGGCCATCGTCGTTGATGAAGCGCAGGACTTCCTGAACGAGCCGACTCTTGATGTTTTCGATGCTTGGCTGTCTGGAGGTTGGAAGGCAGGACGCTGGGCGCTGTTTGGCGATTTCCAACGGCAGGCGATCTATGCCTCAGAAGGAGCCGCTGTGGCCAAACAAAAGCTCCTGACACTCTCGGGAGATGCCGCACGCCCGACTTTGAAAATCAACTGTCGGAATACCCGCTTCATTGCCGAGGAAACGGCCATGCTGTCTGGCTTTGACTCGCCTCCATTCCGGCTAGGGACGATCGACGGCTTACCAGTGGATCGTCGGGAATACAGCAGTGCTGCCGAGCAGTCCGCTGCTCTCGGACAAGCGGTGAAGGCTTTGCTCAAAGAAGGTGTTCGGCCTGAAGACATCGTAGTGCTTTCCAGACTGCGGCGGGAGAATTCTGGCATCTCGGACTGTCGTGGCCATGGGTTCCGCCTCATTGACGTGGATGAGCCTTTGGTGCGTTCGAGAGAACATTTGATACGCTTCTCAACCATCCAGGCATTCAAGGGCATGGAAAGCCCGGTTATCATTCTTTGCGATGTGGAGGAGCTGGCCGGGGATGAGCCGCAATCACTCCTCTACGTCGGCATGTCACGCGCTCGCACGCAGCTCGTGTTGCTCATGCATTCCTCTGCCATCCCCGCCTACCGCGAGTGCGTGAAGCGGCAGTTGCGACAACACGCCAAAACCTGTTCAGCATGATCCGAGACGACATCGTTCAATTCCTCCGTCGCGAACTGATCGGACCCGATCCGCGGCCTGAAACAGCCGCATTTAACGGTGGCGAGGAGATTCTCCGCCCACAAGACCCTCCTAGACTGCGGTTCAGCGCAGGTGTTCTTTTTCCAAAAAAGGCGCTAAATGGTGCTGAGCGTCCCCGCACTGAGGAAGCCGAAGCCGAGACTGCGGGTGAGACCGAAGGTGATGCCCCAGAGGACTTAGAGAGCAAGCTCCCACCTGTGGAAGGTGAAGACCCGGAGGTAGGCGACGATCAAGAGGTGAACCGTACCAATGAGTTCCTTCCGAGCGCGATGGGATTGACGGCTCTCGTGCGCGGTGGGGCAGGTTTGAGGGTGATTGTGCAGGCTGCTGTTTATGAAAAGCAGACACGGGAGAATCTCGGGATTCCTGACAAGAAGACAGGTGCATGGAAGCCGCATCACTGGCGGAAGCCGCTCACCTTGCCGCCGCTGGAACTACAGGCGGATGAAATTGCGGCTGGGATGTTCAAAACCTTGACCATCATGGGTGAAGGCCCAGCCCAGAAACTCCAGCTGCATGTTTTCAGTCGTCGCTCAGATCATCATTCGGCAAAGAACGACGCACGGATGGTCACGATCACTCTCCTAAACCAAAATGAGGCAGGCAGCTCGGTGCGGGATGACCAGTGCTTCTTCCAATGTGGGCTAAAAGTGGAGAGCTTGGATGGCATACAATGTTTTGAGCCTTACCCAGAGCGCGAGGCGGCGGTGACCGGCACCGACCCGGAAGGTGAGACAGAAGAGCGCCGCCTGAGCCTTCTCTATCGGCACCGAAAAACATTTGCCGTGGGGCATGGCTGCGCCGCAGCCTGGGACGAATCGGTGGAACGTGCCGCTTCTGTGTGGGCGGAAACGCTGCCTGCCTATGAAATCAAACCGATCTTGCCCCGAGAGCAGGATGAACTTCCCGGCGTTGACCTGAGCTTTCAGAGCTTAGCCCAGGGCGGCGAAAGAGCGGTCGCGTCATGTCGACAGCTCGCTGCGGCTTATGCTGCCTGGATTGCCGAGCAGGAGGCGCTGGTGAACAGGCCGGATTTTGACCCCAATCATCATCAAGCCGCCAGCGAGCACTTGACGGAGTGTCGCCGCTGCTTGGAGCGGATTGAGGCCGGCATTGAACTGCTGGCCGCTGCTGGACAACCACATATCAGACGCGCTTTTGCTTGGATGAACGAAGCGATGCTGGCACAGCAGGAACGCTACGAGATCGCAGCGAAGCACCGTCGTGAATGGAAGATGGATGGCAGATACCTTGTGCTCGAAAAAAGTCTCGCAGAGGTGTTGGAAAAGCAGAAAGCGGAAGCGGCCGGGCGTCCGCCGCGAGGCTGGCGTCCCTTCCAGCTCGCCTTCATCTTGATGAATCTGCGTTCGATGGTTGATCGTCACCACGAAGAACGAAAACTGGTGGACCTGATCTGGTTCCCCACCGGCGGCGGCAAGACGGAGGCGTATCTAGGCCTCACGGCCTTCACCATTTTTCACAGGCGGCTGGAGCAGCCCACAAATGGGGGAACGACGGTCTTGATGCGCTACACTCTGCGCCTGTTAACTGCTCAGCAGTTTGAACGTGCCGCGTCGCTCATTTGCGCCTGCGAACTCATCCGTGTTGCCAATGTCACGCAGCTTGGGAAGGAGCGCATCTCCATTGGCTTGTGGGTTGGAAACAGTGTGACGCCAGGCAGCCAACAGGAGGCTAAGATCAAGCTTCAAAACCTGCTCCGTGACCGCCAAAGCGAAAATCCATTTTTGCTCCTGAAGTGTCCGTGGTGCGGAGCTGAGATGGGACCAGTGAAAGCGGACCGCCGCACTGTCACGAAAGGCTACCGACAGGAGTCGGGAAAAGTCTCTTTCTGCTGTGAAGACGAAGATTGTGAATTCAGTCATGGCGAAGGTTTGCCTCTGCATGTGATCGATGAGGCGATTTATGAAGAGCGCCCAACGCTGGTAGTGGGCACGGTGGATAAGTTTGCCATGCTCACCTGGAAGCCGCATGCAGCCAGCCTGTTCGGCCTGAATAGCGGTGGATGCATTTCCCCGCCTGATCTGGTCATCCAGGATGAGCTGCATCTCATCAGCGGAGCGCTCGGCTCGATGGTCGGGCACTACGAGGCCACGATTGATGCACTCTGCACCGCTCAGGACGGCCCCTTTGCTAGGTGTTCAGCTAAAATTGTCGCCTCCACGGCGACGATCTGCCGTGCATCAGGGCAAGTGAAGGCACTCTATGCCAGGGAAGCATTTCTCTTTCCTCCGCAGGGCTTGCAGGCAGGCGAGTCGTTCTTTGCGCGTGAGCGCACGGATAAACCTGGGCGACTTTATGTTGGCGTCTTTGGCTCCGCGCTCTCATCTCATGTGACGGCGCAGATTCGAGTGATGTCAGCATTACTCCAAGCTGCCAAGAGCGTGCCTGCCACACCTGCTGACATGGACTGGTATTGGACGCTGATGTGCTACTTCAACAGCATCCGCGAACTCGGCCATGCGGCGACCTTATTGAGGGCGGACATCCGAGATTACCTCAATGCCATGTGGGACCGTTTGCAGGTGCACAAACCCAAGGATGACAAAGAGGCACCAGACCCGCGCCGGTTTATCAATCGCGATTTGGAGCTTACGAGCCGTATTCAGAACAGCGAAATCACAAGTGCCCTCCAAGCTTTGTTCAACAGCATCAAGGATGGCTCGGCGAAAACAAAGGCAGTGGATGTCTGCCTAGCCACCAACATGATCCAAGTGGGGCTGGATGTTTCCCGGCTCGGACTGATGACAGTTGTAGGACAACCGAAGACCACCTCCGAATACATCCAAGCCACCAGCCGAGTAGGACGTGAAGCTAAAGGGCCAGGATTGGTCGTGATGGTATTCAATTGTGGGAAGCCACGTGACCGCTCGCATTACGAGCACTTCCGCTCTTATCACCAGAGCATTTACCGCTGGGTGGAACCCACGAGTGTGACTCCCTTCGCTCTTCCTGTGCGTGATCGAGCTTTGCATGCTCAGCTTGTCACGCTCGCAAGGTTCTGGGGCGACGGTAACCTGCTGGAAAAGCCCTATCCCTCACCAGATGATGACCTCGTGGCGAGGATTCGTGAAGTGTTGCTATCGCGTGCCAAGGCTATTGACCCCGAGGAATCTAACTTTCTCGATGAACGGCTCACGGAACTCGTGGAGCACTGGCGCAAGGTCGAGCCGCCGCAATACGGCAGCCCGGCAGGCACCACCTCTGCCGAAGTTCCACTGCTTTACCCCAGTGGCAGCGAGAAACGTTTGGAGTGGGGCAACCGTGCGTGGCCCACACCGATGTCGATGCGAAATGTGGATGCCACTTGCGAGGCCGAAGCCATCAAAAACCTCCCAGACTGATTTCACCATGCAACGCCCCGTCCGCCGTTCCCAACTCATCGCTCCATTTGGTATTGGGGCGATGGTGGATTTCCCCAAGGGAGAGTCCTTGATGCCTGCCGCTCTCGACTTCTGGCCGAAGGCCAAAGAACCCTGTCCCACAGACACAGGATGGCTAGTGCAGGAAGAGCGTTTGCAAGCGAGGCTTGGAGTGGATCACTTTCGTCAACCGCCCGATTTCCGCAAAAGCGGTGAAGGTGTGTCTCTGGCCGAGCAAAAAGTGCCTTTTGTCCGCTACCCCTCCTGGCACTATTGCCACCGCTGCGGCCTCATGCGCCAGATGAAGCTCGAAGACGGCACTTGGCATTGTCACGGTGGCGAAGGCTCCAAGTTCGAACAGGACTGCAAGAGTGAATACCGCAATGGCACTAACCCTCGTTCACCCAAGCTCATCCCAGTTCGTTTTGTGGCTGTTTGCACCCAAGGCCATCTTCAGGACTTCCCCTTCATAGAGTTCCTGCACGGAGGTCCTGCCTCTGGAGATGGCCATCAAATGAAAATGATGGCTGGTCGATCTTCAGCCGGGCTAACAGGTATCAAACTTTCCTGCACATGCGGAGCCGAGAAGGTATTGGGAGATGTTTTTGCTTGGACCAACGACATTGAAGGTGGTGCCTTGGCCAAGATTGTGCCCGGCGGTATTAGATGCAACGGCGGTCGTCCATGGCTCGGACGTAATCCAGAATCCTGCACAAACCACCTTCGTGTAGTTCAACGTGGAGCATCGAATGTCTATTTTCCAAGTGTTCTCAGTTCGCTCTATTTACCTCTATGGGCGGAGGAGGTGACAGATCGGCGGATCAATGAATCTCTGGAGACTCCGCATATCTGGCGAATGATCCAGAGCGTGTGTGTTGCTGGTCGCATAGATGAGCTTCGCTGTGCTGTCATAGCAGGAATGTTGGCGCTCGATCCGACGCAGTTTGTTGCGGCTGCGCAACGTAAGTTGGATGGCCTGCCGCCTCCCGGTGCAGCAATCGGGAACAAGACCGAGGAAGAATTCCGCCAGGATGAGTATCAGGCGCTTTGCGACGCACGAGGCAGCGAAAAGAGCGACCTCTACATCAAGGCAGCGCCCGCTGATCCAAACGCGGACATGCCTTACTTCTCAAAAGTGCAGTTGGTTCATAAACTCCGTGAGACTCGTGCACTCGCTGGATTCACCCGGTTGTTACCACCGGACGGAAACACAAACAGCAACCGCCTTCAAAAGCTCAAGATCGATCCAGCCATAAACTGGCTGCCCGCCATCAAAGTCTATGGCGAAGGTATCTTTGTGGAACTCGATCAGGCCAAGATCGACGCATGGGCAAACAGACACCCGGAAATCAGAGCCCGAGTCTCAAGACTTGAGATGTTTGCTAATGAAGCCCGTGTGCGCCGAGGGCAGCCTGCACGAGTAGTCACTCCTCAGTTCGTCCTGATTCACACGCTGGCCCATGTCCTCATCAATCAGCTAGCCTTCGACTGCGGCTACGGCAGTGCCTCTCTGCGTGAACGCCTTTACTGCAACCAGCAGCACCCTGAATTCCGAATGCACGGTGTCCTGATCTACACAGCCAGCGGCGACAGTGAAGGTACGATGGGTGGTCTCGTTCGTATGGGACATCGACCAAGACTTGAGGCCGTGCTCCGCCGTGCCATCGCCCGTGCCAAGTGGTGCTCCTCCGATCCTGTCTGTATAGAAAGCGAAGGTCAAGGCGCGGACAATGCCAACTTAGCTGCCTGTCATGGCTGCACGCTTCTTCCAGAAACAAGCTGCGAGGAAGGTAATCGCTTGCTGGACCGCGCCTTGCTTGTGGGCCTTCCAGATAAACCGGCGATTGGATTTTTCTCTCAGCTAACCTGAACGATGCCTGACGTCTTCACCCCGGAGAAGCGCAGCGCGGTGATGGCGCGCATCCGGTCGCGGGGGAACCGGGACACGGAGCTGGTGATGGTGGCGCTGCTGCGGGCGGCGGGGATCACGGGCTGGCGGCGCGGGCTGAAACTGCCGGGGCGGCCGGACTTTGTCTTCCGCGCGGAGCGGGTGTGCGTCTTCGTCGATGGCTGCTTCTGGCACGGCTGCCCGGCGCATTTCCGCAGGCCGAAGTCGAATCGGAAGTTCTGGGACGCGAAGATCGCGCGCAACCGGGCGCGGGACCGGCGGGTGGGGCGGGAGCTGCGCGCGGCGGGCTGGACGGTGCTGCGGGTGTGGGAGCACGCGCTGAAAAGGCCGGGGGCGGTGGCGGGGCGGCTGCGGCGGGCGCTGGGGCGGGGGTGAGGAGTGACCTTGCATGATGAGCTGGCGGCGCTGCGCGAGGGTTTCCCCGCCGTGGCGGCGCTCCAACTTGGCAGGTGATCCATGGCCATCGTGGCAGACACCCAAAGAGAAAATGCCAGGCATCTGTCCCCTTTTTGGGATCGGACTCTTTCTTCATCTTGCCTCCCGGTTGACTCAAAGCGGGATGGCAGCAGAAATCCCGGCGGAAGGGAAGAAAAAAGTGGCGCCTGGCGTTGGTTCAGAAAGGAAAGAGAGGCCAGGCATCCGCGACCCCATGTTTTTGTGGACAAACTGTCATTCGACAAATTAGTGTGGCTAAACAACGTTCGCCCCAAGACAAAGCCATGGCTCCTCTTCTGCGCATTTGTAGCTTGTGCCTCTTATTGTGCGCTTCTTTGCATCA